>ULRV01017329.1_pt1 | contig 73073 bp, 70 predicted proteins | sample 1955791 | NCBI WGS metagenome assembly ULRV01 (sample SAMEA4835692, study PRJEB28245) | human gut metagenome | biome: gut microbiome; material: fecal sample | place: Denmark | collected 2008 | reverse complement strand
GGTGCTCGTGCTAACCTTGCTAAGTGCTTACTTTACGCTATCAACGGTGGTAAGGATGAAAAGCATCTTGACAAGAACGGCAAGCATATGCAGTGCGGTCCCGAAATCGCACCCATTACTTCCGAATACCTTGATTTCGACGAAGTTATGCATAAATACGACATCATGCTTGACTGGTGTGCAGCTCTGTATGTAAACATCCTGAACCTGATTCACTACATGCATGATAAATATTACTATGAAGCAGCAGAGATGGCTCTGATTGATACCGATGTAAGAAGAACTTTCGCAACCGGTATTGCAGGTCTGTCCCACGTAGCTGACTCCCTGTCCGCTATTAAGTATGCTAAGGTTAAAGTTATCCGTGATGACCAGGGCTGCGCTATCGACTTCAAGACCGAAGGCGAGTTCCCTAAATACGGTAACGATGATGAAAGAGCAGACGAATTTGCTGTATGGCTTCTGAAGACCTTCATGGAGAAGATTAAGAAGAACAAGACTTACAGAGATTCCGAGCCCACAACCTCTATCCTGACCATTACTTCCAACGTTGTATATGGTAAGGCTACCGGTGCTCTTCCTGACGGCAGAGAAGCTTACAAGCCTTTCGCTCCCGGTGCATCACCTTCCTACGGTGCAGAACAGAGCGGTCTGCTTGCATCCCTGAACTCTGTAGCTAAGCTTCCTTACGAGTATGCTCTGGATGGTATTTCCAATACCCAGACCATGGCTCCTTCCGCTCTTGGTCATGACCTTGACGAGCAGAAGAATACTCTGGCTGGCGTTCTGGACGGATACTTCGATCGTGGTGCTCATCACCTCAACGTTAACGTATTCGGTACAGAGAAGCTGTTAGATGCACAGGCACATCCTGAGAAGCCTGAATACGCAAACTTCACCATCCGTGTATCCGGTTATGCTGTTAAGTTCATCAGCCTGACCAAGGAACAGCAGGATGACGTTATCGCAAGAACCTGCCATAAGAGACTTTAATCTTAACAGGTTTCAAGATAATTGATGTAAATTGGGGTCGGGCAGTAATGTCCGGCCCCTTTTTGGTAATACTAAGACAGAACTGATATGCAGATTACAGAAAGGCATAGGTATTTATATGATTAAAGGTAGAATTCATTCATTAGAATCATTTGGCGCGGTAGACGGCCCCGGAATCCGTTATCTTATTTTCTTAAAAGGATGCAATATGCGTTGCCAGTATTGCCACAACGTAGATACCTGGAATCCTGAAACAGACAATCTGCAGACAGCAGACGAGCTTTTGGATAAGGCTGAGCGTTTCCGTAGCTACTGGGGCAAGGATGGCGGTATTACCGTCAGCGGTGGCGAAGCATTGCTGCAAATCGACTTTTTAATTGATTTATTCAAAAAGGCACATGAAAGAGGCATCAATACTAACCTGGATACCTCCGGACAGCCTTTTACCAGAGAAGAGCCTTTCTTCTCCAAATTCAACGAATTACTGAAATACACCGACCTTGTTATGCTGGATATCAAGCACATCGACGACGAAGAGCATAAGAAGCTGACCGGTCATACCAATAAAAACATTTTAGACTGTGCAAGATACCTTTCCGAGCAGGGCATTCCCATGTGGATTCGTCACGTACTGGTGCCCGGCATTACGGATAAGGACGAATATTTAATCAAGACGAGAGAATTTATCGACACTCTGGACACCGTGATGAAGGTGGAGGTTCTTCCTTACCACACCCTGGGCGAATACAAGTGGAAAGAGTTAGGTATTCCTTATAAATTAGAAGGAGTGGAGCCTCCTTCCGAAGAGAGAATTCAGAATGCCAAGAAAATCCTGGAGTTCTCCAAATATTAAATGCAGGATGCTAAGTTTCATGAAAATGAGACTTAGCATTTTTATTGACAATGCAGTTAGCATGAGCTAACATATGATTTGAAAAAGTATCAAATAGTGCGAAAGGTGTGGAAATAGAAATGAATGAAGAGAAAATTGTACCGGTATTGAACGGAGCGGCAGAAACCATGCTGCAGAGCTTTTATGCGAGAGCGATGTACAGCAAAAATCCCAAGCATAAGTTTAAGGACGAAAAGGCAGAAGAGATTGTGGAAAAACTGGACTATGATTTTTCCAAGGCAAGCAAGGATGCAGCCATGAGTGGCGGCGTTGTGGCAAGAACGGTGGTACTGGATGAGCTGGTATCGGATTTTATTCGCAAGAACCCGGATTGTACGGTTGTAAATATCGCCTGCGGTCTGGACACCCGTTTTTACCGCATGGATAACGGAAAAATCACCTGGTACAACCTGGATTTGCCGGAAACCATTGCGGTAAGGGACTCCGTATACGGGGAAACAGGCAGGATTTCCACCATCGGCTGTTCCTGTTTTGATCCGGCATGGCCGTCGCAGGTGACCAAGAGGGGCAAGATGCTTTTTATCATTGAGGGTCTGACCATGTACCTGAGCAGGGAGCAGGTGGGACAGATGCTTCAGATTATCCGCAACAATTTCGACAATGCCTACGTCATCATGGAATGCCTGTGCCCAAAGTTTGTCAACAAGGAAGGCGTGGAAAAGTCCATTCAGTCCACCGGTGCCGTCTTTACCTGGGGCGCCAACAGCTTTGAAGAGCTGGGCGACATTGCCGACGGCTTCCGCAAGGTGAAAAACGACAACATCCTCCGAGGCATGCTCACCTTAAGCCCCATTTACAAGCTGGTTATCTGGATGCCTTTTGTGAAGAAAATGGCGCAGAAGATACTGGTGTTTGAGAAGGCGTGAAATGAACGACGATGATGGAAAACGCAAATGATAGTATATCCGCCACCGGCTGCACCAGAAACAGCCCCATCTGTCCGGCAAGCGCCGGAAGGAGGAACAGCAGCGGAATGTAGAAAAATCCCTGTCTGGCAATGGAAATCAAAAGGGCGCTTCCATAATGACCGATGTTCTGCATATACATGCTGCTGACGGTGTAGTAGCCGAGAAACGGCACGGAAATGCACTGGATGCGTAGGATTTCGGCGGACAAGCGGATGACTTCTTCATCTTTGCTCAGTAAGGCGGAAGCCGGAACCGCAAAGACAGCCAGCAGAACGGCAACACAGAGCAGGAAAACAGTACCGACAGAAATGGTGAGTTTTCTTGCTTTTTTTACTCTGTCGTAGTTCTTTGCTCCATAGTTCATGGCGCAGATGGGCTGGAAGCCCTGTCCCCAGCCTACCATAATCATGAAAGCCGTGGCGACAATTTTGGAGCTGACCGTGAGTGCAGCTATCATGCCTTCCCCGTAAGCGGCAGCTACCATATTGAGAAGTACGCTGGCGACACCGGTGATGCCCTGTCGGGAAAAATTGGGAGCGCCACCCGCCAAAATGTGGTATACACGTGCCTTGCTGAACCGGGCAGAACGGAGCCGGACAGGAATATTGCCGTGTCTGCGGGATAGGAAAAACAACGTGAAGGCGCCGATCACCTGACCGGCGAGCGTTGCCCATCCGGCTCCGGCAAAGCCCATTTTCAGGGTAAAAATAAAAATCGGGTCCAAAATCATGTTGGAAAGCATGCCGAATAGCAGACCAATCATGCCGTCTTTTACATTTCCGCAAAGCCGGAGCTGGTTATACACGGTCAGCGCAAACAGGCTGAAAGGAATGGTTAAAATAATGATTTTTAAGTATTCCACCGTATAGGTAAGAAGCTGCGGGGAGGCATCCCCGCCTATCAGACAGGCGAAGGGGCGGACATATATCAACAGCACAACCGTAAGGATAATGCCGGTGACAAGCGCCATGACAACGCCCATGGAGGATAAAATCTGCGCTTCTTTTTCGTCCTGCTCACCGAGCTTCCGGGACATGGAGTTGCCGCTCCCGTAACCGAACCAGAAGCCGATTGCCTGCACAAAGCTTACAAAGCTGAAAACAATTCCGATGGCTGCCGTCATGCTTTTGTTGTTTAACTGCCCAATAAAAAAGGTGTCGGTCAGGTTATAGAGCATGTTCATCATCATACCGATAATCGTGGGTACCGATGTCTTGATTAACAGCGGCAGCAGGGGTTCTGTCAGAATTTTTTCTCTTCTTGAAGCATTGTCTTTCATGGTCTTAGTTGTGTCCCTTTCATTTATTACCGGCAGATTTCACCTATCAGCAGTCAGGCAATTTCGTTAGCCTTCATCTTCTGTCGTGCATTTCATCTGTCAGCATTCAGCAGATTTCACCAGCCATCATTCTGTTGTCCGTGCGCTTAGCAGCCGGACACTTCGCCCTTGTCGCCGTCAACTTTGATGGTGTCGCCATCCTTGAATCTGGTGGTGGCAAAACCCACGCCCAGCACGGCGGGAATGCCGTATTCGCGGGCAACAATGGCTGCATGGCTCAAAGAGGAGCCTGTGTCGGCAACAACGGCGCTGGCAAGATTGAAAAGCGGTGTCCATTCCGGATCGGTAAGCTGACATACCAGTACATCGCCCTTCTGCATCTTGTAAAATTCTTCCGGACCGTGAATGATGCAGACTTTTCCGATGGCGGTGCCGGTGCTTCCGCTGACACCCTTCAGCACATCTCCGTCTGCGTCGAAGACCAGAAGCTTGGAGGCATCCCAGACTTTCTGGGCAAGAGGGTGCTTGCTGTTGCGGCGTTCGATTTTTTCTTTGTCGCTTTCAGACAAAGAGCCTCTTTCGCAGGCGGCAATCAGTTCTTCGGCAAATAAATTGGCAACGCCGTGTTCATAGTCGGTATCGGAGAGAAGCAGCATGTTAGTGCGTTCCAGGCATTTGCGTACATAATAGAAAACGGTTTCCCACAAATACTGGGTTTCCTCGCGGACAACGTGGAAATAACGGAAATCCTCAATCCGTTCCTTCAGAGCCGGATACTTGCTACCGTAAATGGCTTTGAGCTGTTCCATGAGCTTTCCGAAGTCCTGTTCTTTTTCACCGGATGCGGTTTCGGTAGTGGCAACCAGCGGCTGCAGGATATGGAGCAGGCGGTCGGGATTTTCCAGCAGCGTCCGTGCGTCCACGCAGTAGCAGTTGTAGTCGGATTTGTAACCGTTCTTCTGTAAGAAGCTGTCAAAGGCGCTCTGCATTTCCGGGTATTTTTTATACAGGGTCTGATAGCTGGCACCCTGCAGCAAATCTGCTGCAAGGGCTTTGTCTTCCTTTATTTTGCCGGCAAGTTCGGCAATGTCTCTGGTTACTTCGGAGGTTTTGTTGTTGAGTCCCCAGAATAAATCGAACTTGGTATAACTTTTGTCCACCTTCTGAACGGCTTTTTCCATATCCCGGGCAATAAAGGAAGGGAAAAGGGCATATTTGAAACGGTCATAGGCAAGCCGGCCGATCAGATTAAGGGTATAGGATAGGAACTCGCCGCATTCCTTTATGTTTTTCTGCTCAAAATCTATCTGTCTCATTTTGCCAATCTCGTCTTCGTATTCGGCTAAGAAGGTACGGCATTTTTCGGTGCAGACGGCGAAGTTTTTCAAGAGCTTCAAGGTTCCGAACAGTTTGAAAATACCGCCGTTTATTTTTATCCGGGACGTGGGCAGTGTCTGGATGCCGTCATCGTCTATCCGCGGGTCAGAGGTAAGAATAATGCCGTTTTCCTGAAAGATTTTTGCTTTCTGGCGGTTGATTTTTATGATGTAATCGTAGTCGAGCGGACGGTAGGCAAAGGGCATTTTCTCCAATTGGAATGCCATATTTGCCCGTGCCTTTCCCGTTATCTGCATGCCCTCCAGATATCCGGCAATGATTTTCTGCTCTTCGGCATTGTCGGTGTGCAGGGTGGTGATGGCTCTTGCCTGCAGGATGTAGACGCTGCCGCCGGCAATCGCCCATTCAATGTCCATGGGGCAGCCGTAGTGCTTTTCGATACGCAGGGCTTCCGCACACAGCGCGGCGATTTCTTCGTCATTTAAGCAGCGTGCTTTCTGCATTTCTTCGCTGACAGCCACTTCTTTGGTGTCGGCAGCATCACCGGTTGTTTTCTGCGCATCAGAAGTGATAACATCATCAGGTGTACATTGTGCGTTGGCTATGGCAGCAGTCCCCTGCGTATCGGCATAAATAATCTGGGTTTCCTTGCTTCCTATCTGGCAGGACTTTACCTTGCCCTGCTTGTCGCAGAGGTAGCTGTCCGCCGTAACCTTGCCGCTTACCACGCTTTCGCCCAGACCATAGCTGGCATTTATCTGCATTTCATCCGGGTTCCGGTTGATAGGATTGACCGTAAAAAGAACACCGGCTTTTTCACTTTCGACCATTTTCTGAATGACAACGGCAAGCGCCACGGAAAGCTGGTCGTAGCCCTGATTGCTGCGGTAACAGACCGCACGGTTTCCCCAGAGAGAAGCATAACAGTTCCGTATCTGTGTGAGCACAGCTTCCGCACCGCGGACATTTAAGTAGGTTTCCTGCTGACCGGCGAAGCTGGCATCCGGCAGATCCTCGGCAGTGGCGGAAGAACGGACGGCAACTCTTGCCTGTTCGCCGAGCTGTGCATATTTTTCACGGACTGCTTTTTCGACTTCTTCCGGCAGCTTTCCTTTACTGATGGCATGACGGAATTTCTTTGCTGCATCCAGCAACTTTGCCTCGTCTTTCCCGGCTTCCGTAAGCTCTTTACGGAACATTTCCTCCAGGTGGTTTTCCTTAATAAAGGCTTTGTAGGCGTCCGCCGTTACGACAAAGCCGCCGGGAACCGCAATGCCGGCAGCAGTCATTTCGCCCAAATTGGCGCCCTTTCCTCCAGCAGTCATCACATCTTCTTTTTTTATTTCCTGGAAATCGAGTACGGTATTCATCACAGAACCTCCCATTTTGTTTGTATTTATGTTATCCGTTTCAAGGCACTCCGGTTTTACAGTGTTATGTAATTCCGAATGGTACTTTGCAGAAAGGATTTGAATATTTCATCAAAATACTCCGGGTCAAACTGCCCGGCGTTGCTAAGCAGGACGGGGCAGGCAGTAATTACATTGATAAGTCCCTGCACATCCATGCTCTGCACAGCACGATGCTCTACCCAGTAGGCAGCCAGTTTACTTAAGAATTCTTTATAAATGGCGCCCACCCGGTTCTCCGAAAGGGAATTCGACCGGGAAAGAATGGCAAAGCTTTGCGAGTAAACAGGCTGTTCCCTGCATTTGTTCAAAAGGTCCATGGAGTAGCGGTATATGCTCTCGCTTAGAAATCCGATGGGGTCATGTAAGGAAGCCTCAAACTCTTTCTCCGCAATATCCAGCTTCTGCCTGCTACGGTACAGCATCACATCCATAATAAGGGCATCCTTGTCCTTCCAAAAGCTGTAAAAACTGCCCTGGGCAATCCCAGCCCGACGGGTCAGCTCCTGAATGTTGATGGATTTTGTGCCTCTGTCATGGAATAATTCCACGGCGGTTTCCAGAATCTGGTTCTTAATATGTTCTTTTTCTTCTTCACTGAATGCTTTTGGCATGGCGTATCACCTTTCCGAAAATTTATTTAATGCGGAGACAGCTATCATTGTTCCTCCACTTATTTTCCTGAAACATATGTTAGTGCATGCTAACTCAAATGTCAATGAATATTTTCAGAAATATTCATTGATGGGCATTTACCTTTTTAATCGGATATGATACTATAGTAAGCAAAGGCTAACTATAAAGACTGAGCCATAAAAACCGGGATGCAGAGGGAAAACACCGACGGAAAGAAAGCTATTAAAGGAAATGTACCGGAAAGAAAAGCTGCTGAAAAACGTCTGAAAACCTACAGATTAGAGGAAGGCATGGTGAGATAATATGATTAAAGTAACAAATATGTCAAAAGAGGAACTTGTTTACTACGGAACACGGATAGGCGAAGCCTTTGTGGCAGAGGGTGCCGGACTTGCGGCAACCGCATCCAAAGAAGATATGGTGAAAGCATTTGAAATCATGACGGAGTATTTTTACAAAGCGGGCGTTCTGTATACCACATCCGAACAGCACGAGGGCTTTCTTGCCTATTGGCACAAGACCACGAAAATGAAAATAGGGGCGGCTCTCCACATGGTATTCCGCATGCTCCGGGAAATGTCCTTCCGGGGTGTGAAAACGGTAGCCGAGTCCGGCGGCGAATTGTATGCCAGGCTTTATAAAAAGGAAAAAGACTACGTTGCCGTTTCCATGGTAGTGGTATTAAGGGAATTTCAGGGAAAAGGCTTCATGAAGAAGGTACTGGAGCAGCCGTTTGCGGAGGCAAGAGAGCTCGGCATTCCCTGTGTTTTGGACACCGACACACCGCTTAAGGTCACAAAGTACGAGAAATGCGGCATGAAAAACACCGGAAAGAAGGCGCTGAAATCCGGCGCCAGCCTGTATACGATGGAGTATAGGTGAATAATGAAATAAAATGTAACGAAAAATATATAAAATTCGGGACACTCAGTGCTTTTAATGATGCTTCGGCTACTTATTATTCTAACCAAAATGATTAACGGTGATGATTAGAATGGTTAGAATATGGGTGGCATTGGTGGGCTGCTTCCCGGATTGGAACTGGACGATTTGATGATGGGCATTTCTGTTTGCAGGAACCCGCATCTTGCCGATGTCTTTTACCGCATGCAGCTGATTGAGGTATACGGCACAGGCATGAAGAAAATTATGGGAGCGTATGCAGACACACCGGTGCAGCCGAAGGTAACGACAACCAACAATGCTTTCAAGATCATTCTGCCTAATGTGAATGCCGTACCCAAAGCAGCAGAAGCACCTGAGGAAGCGATAGCTCCGGTTGCGGATTCAAATGAAGAAAAAGTTCTGCGATTCCTAACGGAACATCAGGTAATTACCCGTAAAGCAGCTCAGACATTGTTGGATGTCAGTCAGTCCACAGCTGGTCGTATTTTAAAAGCAATGGTAGATAGCGGCCAAATCAAACAGTTTTGACATGATTGACGAGATAAGTTGACATTTTTGACGAGATTTATTATTTCCCTTGCAAATTGCTTCCCCCGCCCTTCTCTTCGTGGTATACTTAGGATATATCAGTTCGGATGTAACATATATTTAGAGAGAAAGGTAGGGTAACTATTATGAAGTATGCAAATGTAGTGGTTGCGGGGGGCGGCGTATTGGGGAGCCAGATAGCTTTCCAGTCAGCTTACTGCGGAGCAGATGTAACCATCTGGTTACGGAGCGAGGGTTCCATCGGCAGAACCCAGCCCAAGTTAGATAAGCTGAAAGAGACTTACATAGAAGCCATCGAAGACATGGCATCCGGCAAGGGTCCCTGGTGCGCAGGTATTGCGGATGAAGAGAATTTCGACAAAGAAGAGTGCCTGAAAAAGGTCGAAACGGCTTACTGCGGCATTAAGCTGGAGCTGGACATGGCAAAAGCGGTAGCGGATGCCGACCTGTTAATTGAGTCCATGGCGGAAAACGAGAAGGATAAAATTGCTTTCTACGAGAAAGTGGCACCGTTACTTCCCGAAAAAACAGTGATTGTCACCAATTCCTCCACGCTTCTTCCGTCCATGTTTGCCAAATATACCGGCAGACCGGAGAAGTATCTGTCCCTGCATTTTGCCAATTCCATCTGGAAAAACAATACGGCAGAGATTATGGCGCAGTCCAAAACGGACGAGAAATATTTCAATGACATTTTACAGTTTGCCAATGATATCCGCATGATCGGACTTCCAGTAAGAAAAGAAAAAAGCGGTTATCTGTTGAACTCTATGCTGGTTCCGTTCTTGCTCAGCGGTCTGGACTTATATGCATCCGGCGTTTCCGACCCGGAAAGCATTGACATTGCCTGGACGCACGGCACCGGTGCCCCCAAGGGCCCGTTCCGGATTTTTGACACCGTTGGCTTAAACACCGCCTACAATATCGTGCATCAGTACCAGAGCGTACCGGGAATTTTCTCCCCGCTCCTGAAAAAAATGATGATGCCGTACAATTTCAAGAAGATGGAAGAAATCCTGAAGAAGTACATAGACGAGGGCAAGCTCGGCATGTCCTCCGGCGAAGGATTTTATAAGTATAAGTAAAATAAGAAAAGACAAATAAAGAGAGAAAAGGGGCTATCGCACTAACAGATTTTTTGTTGGGCGGTAGCTCTGTTTTTTAGGGCCAAATGAGGCGGTGTCACCTGGTTCTTTTCTGATACTGCCGTAAGTTTTATACAGTTAAGAAAGGTCCATTTCCTTCTCAAAGGCACTTTCTTTCTGCTTTTACACTTCAGTGCCTACCGCCTGGAAATTAGTGGGCACTTTTCCTTCTGTTTTGCATTTCAGTGCCTACCGTCTGGAAATTAGTAGGCACTTTTCCTTCTGTTTTGCATCTCAGTGCCTATCGCCTGGAAATTAGTAGGCACTTTCTCTTCTGTTTTGCATTTCAGTGCCTATCGCCTGGAAATTAGTAGGCACTATCTTTTCTGTTTTGCATTTCAGTGCCTACCATCATGAACATCAGTGACGTTATTGCACCTATTTTGCAAAAAGTTTCAGTGTAAGATTCAAGCATAAAATAGGGCTGCCGCCCAGCAAAAAAATTGTTAGCGCGACAGCCCCCTTTTTTTTATGACAGGTAGGCTGCGAGGTTGTGGTTTACACAGTCCCGGATATCCTCTGCAATGGATTTGCACCGACTCTGTTTTATACCTGCGGCAGTTCCAACCGCCAAAAGTTCCTTCATGCCGGGATTGCGCCCATTGCCGTCCACGGTTGTGGTGTGCTCTCCGTAATAAGTATTACTGTATGTCAAATCGTAGGCGGGTGCCAGACACCAACTGTCGGAAGCTTCCTCATAAAGGTAGGAGAAGTTTTTGGAATGGTCGTCCCGGTTGTGGGCAAATACATTAAAACACATGCGGCGGAACATATTTTCCATATCCTGTTCATTGTTTCCGGTGAGAATACTGGTTAATTTCATCAGACCGTGGTAGTCGAGACTCGGCTGCGTAAAATCAAGCTCTAAAAGGGCAGCAGCCGTCAGGACATGAATTCTTTGATAATCATTTTCTTTTTTTTGACGGTCAAAACGTCTGGTACCAAAATAACCCTTACATTTCTGCGAAGGAAATAATTGGGACTCACTCATGGAAATACCGCATTCCTTGGCGCATAAATAATATTCGTATTCCATAAAACCGGCGTTTTCTCCATCGGGAGAGGCTGGAAATTTGATTATCCATGGTTCATTGTTAATTTCTGTGAGAATTTTGGGGCGCGCGCCGCCGCTGGTGCCGCCCAGTGAAAACAACTCACCTAATTTATCGGAATATTTCGTGTTCAGTATTTTTTTGCATTGATATGCGAGGTCATCCAAATCCAGATAATCGGGAGTGGCAGCCCATTCCTCCTCGGGTTCATAAGTCAGAGCCCCCATGCCGGAGGTGCCAACGATTGCCAGACGGTCTAAGACGGTAAGCAAATCCGGATTTTTACCTTGTGCTTTCAGAAGGCGTTCCAATAAAAGTCTGCCCCAGGCATCCGGAAGGCTGTCGGCAAATACACCCCAAAGACCCTGAAAATAATACTTAGAAGGAAGAAAGACCTCTTTTCTTAAAGGCAGAGAAAAGGGACTGATGGAAAAACCGTTTTTTAACCAGTCTTCGGTATACTCAAAAGCTACCAGACGAGACTGTGCCATGGCAAGAGTTCCGACGGGTATATTATGATATAGTACATGAAGGTATTTATTTTGACTCATTAATAACCTCCTCAATATTCCGGTAAGGCACTGCGGTAAATAAGTTGCGCAGTTCATCGGCTACCTGCAGGGCAGTGGCAATTTTGGTGAGGGAAAGCAGAGAAATCTGTCCGGTTGTTTCAAAGCGCTTGATGGAACCGTAGCTTACATTACTCATTTTAGCCAGCTGCTGTTGAGAGATAGACCTGCGCTTGCGGATAAGCCGTAAGCGGTCAGCAATTTTTTTATCCAATTCCTCAGAAGTTTCCCAGATAAGACCCTCCATAGTGTTTCCTCCTCCTAAAGTTTGCATAAAAATAGTTGCAGATAATATATTATCTACTTTAGCCTTAAACAGGTCAAAATGTATCATATATTATCCACTACTATTATATATCAAATGCAGAAATAATGCATCTTTTTTATGCTATAAAAAAGAAACGCGTACTTTTATCTTCGTCCGCCCGTGTTCATGGTACCCATGGCGCTGACGGAGAGGGAAGAGGCACCGGCATCGGACTTTCCATCGCCAAGGCCACCGCTGAAGCGCATGGCGGAAGCATCAGGGCATCCTACCGGAAGGACGGCATTTTATTCCGGGTAGTGCTGTAAAAATAAAGGGAATTCCTGATATTTTTGTCAGGAGTTCTCTTTTTTTATATGATTTATGTAAAACCACTCCAAAATCACAACAAAGATTGACAATAATAAAATGTAAATGCTAAAATAAATAAAAAAGGGCGGGGTTGCATGAAAGAAAAGATAAACAGAATATTACATAAAAAAATACCGAACAGGTACTTTGTCTATGCGGTGATGGTTGTTGTTTGTGTGTTGCTGGGAAAACGTTTGGTAGAAGATTATATTGCATATAACAATCCGAAGATTTATATGACAATGTCGACACAAAAAAACGGTGACGATTATTCTTTTCAAATGCTGTACTTAAATTCAGAAATCAATTACCGGGTGGGATGTGCTCCTAAATATCATGACCGGCAGAAAGAATGGAACAAAAAAGTAATGGAATATGAGGCACATCTGAGAAAAGATTATGTAAATCCAATGCATATTTATACCTCCACTGAGATAAGGGATGGAAAAACGTATGTCACTTTTTCAGGTACGACAACAACACCGGAAGGGGAAGAGGTAGAGATAAATCATGTTATTGAGTTGTCTTTTGAGTGCCCGCTGGGTGATGGATGGTACAATCAAAAAAGGTGATGGAGCATAGACAAAAAGCTGAAGACTTGCCCGGCAAGGGCAGGTCTTTTTGTGAAGGGAGAAAAGATGGAAGCTATTGTTATTGTAGGAATTTTGATTAGTGTATGTATTGTGTTGGATGAAACTGTTTTTAAGCCTAAACGAAAAAAATCATGGACTCAAAAATCAAGTCCGTTTTCAAAGGAGAGCAACTGGAATGGCAGTGATATTTTACCTTATGAAAAGAAGATGCTTCTCACAAAAACAGAATATGGTTTCTGGAAGTGCTTAAAGCAAAAGTGCGATGAAAAAGGATTTATTATCTGCCCTAAAGTAAGAATGGAAGATTTTCTTTCGGTGACGGTGAAAGATAAAAAGCAGCTTATGAAATACAGGGGTTATATTAAATCACGGCACATTGATTTTATGATTTGTGACAGTGCCCTGCATATTCTGGCAGGTCTGGAGCTGGACGACCGTTCCCATAATTCTGCAAACGCCCAGAAAACAGACCTGTTCAAAAACCAGGTTTTCACGGTAATTGGGCTTCCCTTATTCCGGGTAATCATTGGGGGTGAGAGCTACGAAACCCAGTTAACCAGAATATTTGCCGTATTGTGCCCGGGAACAACACAGGCGAGCGACGCTCTTAGGCACAATACGGCGAGCGATGCTCCGGGTCAGCCGTCAGCCGAGTATGTACATAGTCCGGTGGAGAAAAAAGTAACGTACTCGAAAGCCAACATTTCAAAGGGAAAATTTGACTCAGCAGCAGGAGAAGGTGAAAAAGGTCAAAACAAAGAAGAGGGAAATGGAACACTTTCTGACTCTCTGAAGAAAAATTGATTACAGAGTCAAATTGGAAAAAGACATTCCAAAAGAAAATTTGACTTTATCAACGAAAATACTCCACAGAGTCAAATGAAAGAACTTCTTAGGGCATGCAGTGTTTGACCCTGTGGAAAGAAGCCATAAAATAAGTCAAAGAAGTCCGGAGAGGAGCGTACTTACATTTGACCCAGATAAAGGAAAAGCGGCTCAGGGTCAAAAAGAGAAATCATCATATAAAAAAGCCTTTGACTCTATAAGAAATCCCCAAAAACAGAGTCAAATATTGCTTAAGAAACCTTACCAACATTCCTGCAAGTGTGCTATACTGTTTGTAAATGATGTCGGGGTCAAAAGCCCCGACTTTGATGCAACATACTGCAGAAAGGGACCAAAGATGAAATACGCATACTGTAACGGAAAAATTTTGAACGGAACAAAAGATATGCAGGTACAGGAAGGTCTGTGTATCCTGACGGACGGCGGGAAAATCACGGACATTGTGCCGAAGGAACAGGTGCCGGCAGAGTATGAAGCGGTAGACCTTGCGGGAAAATACATAATGCCGGGGCTGATAAACATGCATGTGCATCTGGCAGGCAGCGGAAAACCCCAGAAAAAGCAGAGAGACAATGAAAAACTGGTCCGCAACCTGATGGGAACGGCGCTTTCCAGAGCCGTAGCTTACAAGGTGGTAAGCGGTTTTGCCAAAACAGAGCTGATGAGCGGCGTCACAACCATTCGTACCGTGGGCGGCTTGGGCGATTTCGATACCAGACTCCGAGATGAAATAAAAGCCGGAAAAACCGGACCGAGAATTTTAGCGGCCAATCAGGGTATTTCCGTACCCGGCGGTCATATGGCAGGCTCCGTGGCAGTTGCGGCAAAAAATAATGAAGAAGCACTGGCACATCTGGCGCAGGCGGAAAAAGAAAAAGTAGATCTGGTAAAACTGATGATTACCGGTGGTGTTTTAGATGCCAAGGAAAAAGGCGTTCCGGGTGAACTGAAGATGCCGCCCGAAATGGTAAAGGCTGTCTGCGACAAGGCGCATGAAGCGGGATTTATCGTATCCGCCCATGTAGAGTCCCCGCAGGGTGTAAAGGTAGCTTTGCAGAACGGGGTGGACTCCATTGAACACGGGGCCAAGCTGGATGATGAAATGATTGCGCTTTTCAAGGAAAGAGGCGCTTTCCTCTGCACCACCATATCCCCGGCGCTTCCTTATGCACTGTTTGACAGAAGTGTCACAAATGCATCGGAAGTGGAGCAGTACAACGGAAATGTGGTATTTGAAGGCATTGTGGAATGTGCCAAGCAGGCGCTTGCCAATGACATTCCGGTGGTGCTGGGAAATGATGTGGGATGCCCCTGGATAACCCAGTATGACTTCTGGAGAGAGCTGTATTACTTCCACAAATACGTGGGTGTCAGCAATGCATTCGCTCTGTATACCGCAACGGCAAGAAGCGCGGAAATGGCAGGAATAGGGGATGTGACCGGTACACTGGAAAAGGGAAAGGCTGCTGACATGATTGTCACAAAAGAAAATCCGCTGGATGACTTAAAGGCGCTCCGTCATGTGGACATGGTAGTGGCTTCCGGCAGACTTATCCGCAATCCCAGGTTCAAGAGAAGAGAACAGGTCGAAGCAGAGCTGGATAAATTTTTGTAAACCGACACCTGAAAAGGCGGCAGGAAATAGAAAGGAATGGATAAAGTTATGAGCAAAATTGATGAAGTAAGAGCAGAAATGGTAACCGCAATGAAAAACAAGGACAAGGAGAGAAAAGATTCCCTTTCCATGTTGTTAAGCGCATTGAAGAACAAGGCTATTGATAAGAGAGAAGACCTGACTCCCGATGAAGAAAATGAAGTAATCAAGAAGGAAATCCGCCAGACAAAGGAAACTTTGGAAACCGCTCCGGCAGACAGAACGGATATTATTGAGCAGTGTGAAAAACGTCTGGCTGTATACAAAGAATTTGTACCGGAGGATTTGAGCGAAGATGCCATTCGTGAGATTGTTAAGGGTGTTCTTTCCGACCTCGGTATCGAAGCGCCGACCGCCAAAGACAAGGGCAAGATTATGAAAGAACTGATGCCCAAGGTAAAAGGCAAGGCAGAAGGCAGCGTTGTCAACAAGATTGTAGGCGAGTTCCTTCAGTAGGCGAGTTCCTTCAGTAAACGAGTTCCTTCAGTAAGAGAAGGCTGACATTCAAAAGGTAACATTTGATAGATACGGGATGCGCCCAAGGGCATCCCGTTTTCCATTCGTCGTTTATTTTCAACCATCTATCCCAAAATCCCCACAACGTAAGAAAAATCCTCTATAATCAAAAATATCTTCTGAAGAAAGTATCTGTTACAGAAAGTCTTTTGTAAGACAGTATCTGAAGAAAGAACCTTCTGTAAAAGCACTCATTATAATCCCCCGACAGTGAGGCAAAAGTATGATTGTAAAAATAAAAACGGACCCGGCATACGGGAAGCCGGAAGTGCAGATTTGCACGGCTGCGGTCACGCCGGAAGTAGAAAAAATGGCAAAAACCATAGAAGATGCCCTGGGCGGCAGTCTGTATGCATATAAGGACGAGGAAATTGTCAAGGTACCCTACCGGGAAATCGTGCGCATTTTCACCCAGAACAAGAATGTATATCTGACCACGGAAACAGAGCAGTTCCGCATCAAAGAACGACTGTATGAACTGGAGGAAACACTGGACGGAAGCCAGTTCGTGCGGATTTCCAATACGGATATTGTCAATGTGCGGAAAATAAAGCGGCTGGATACCGGCATCATCGGAACCATAAAAATGAAGCTTTCCGGGGAGCAGGAGGCATATGTTTCCCGCAGGTACATGGGCAAAATCAAACAGGCGCTGGGATTGTAGGAGGTGTGAGTATGAAAAAAGAACTGACAAAAAGAATAATAGACGGTTTTTCCTATGCCGCCGCCATCAATGTGGTGGTCGCGCTTATTTGTATCCTGGTTTTTAAGGAAGAACCTCTGGTGCCTTCGTATTCCGCTTATTTTGAAAACAAAAGTCTGGCGCTGCTCATTCAGATTATATTGACGGGTGTTATCAGTGGAACCTTCTCAGGAGGAACTGTTTTGTTTGAACAGGCAAAACTGGGACTTCTTTTGCAGAGCCTCCTGTATTTTCTTCTGACAACGGCGGTCTGTATTCCCATTACCGGCTTCTGTTGGGGACTTTTTGTATATAAAACATCAGCCATCATTTTCCTGTGCGATTATTTTGCCACCTACTTCGTCTGCTGGACAGTGGCATATCGCAGCTCGGTAAAAGAAGTCCGGGAAATCAACCGCCGGATAGCGGAAATAAGCGGAGAGGAGAGCAGACAAAATGAGGACAAATAATCAAAATAAAGAAACAACGGATAAGGAACAGGTAAGCAGCCGGAGTAAAGAGACAACGGATAAGGAACAGGCAAGTAGCCCAAAAGCCATCGTAGTCACCGGGCTTTCCAAGCAGTATCCGGACAAAACCGCTGTGGACAACATTTCTTTTTCGGTGGATAAAGACAGTATTTTTTCGCTGCTCGGTGTAAACGGCGCCGGAAAAACCACCACCATTAAGATGCTCTGCGGACTGACCCGCCCCACCGGGGGAGAGGCATATGTGCTTTCCCACAATATTCACACGGAATTGGACGAGGTGAAGAAATTAGTGAATATCTCGCCCCAGGACACCTCCGTGGCATCCCGGCTGACCGTGCGGGAAAATCTGGAATTCATTGCCGGAATTTACGGTGCCGACCGAAAAAAACAGCGGGAAAAAGCGGACGAAATGATACAGTATTTTCATCTGCAGGAAGTGGCGGACAGGCGGGCAAAGGTGCTGTCCGGCGGCTGGCAGCGGAAATTAAGTATTGCCATGGCGCTGATTACCGAGCCGCAGATTATTTTTCTGGATGAGCCCACTCTGGGGCTGGACGTGCTGGCAAGGCGCGAGCTTTGGGAAGTTATCCGCCGCATGAAAGAAAAAATCACCATCATTCTCACCACGCATTACATGGAGGAAGCGGAAAGCCTTTCCGATAAAGTGGCGGTCATGGTGGACGGACAGATAAAAGCCATGGGAAGCGTGGAAGAATTAAAAGAGCAGGCCGGGGCGGACAATTTAGAGGAAGCCTTTGTGCGCATTGCACAGGAAGGAGGAGCACGCTCATGAAAGGTCTTGTTTTTGCCAAAAGAACCATAAAGGAAATTTTGAGGGAGCCGCTCAGCTATATTTTCTGTCTGGGATTTCCACTGCTTATGCTGCTTCTTATGTCGGTACTCAACGAAAGCCTGCCGAAAGAAGCGGGTATGCCTTTGTTCGCCCTTGAAAATCTGGCGCCCGGGACCGTGTATTTCGGACTCACCTTTATAATGATATTTTCCGCCATCCAGATAGCCGGGGACCGTTCCACTTCCCTGATGGTGCGGCTGCATGCGTCCCCCATGAGGGCGGTGGATTTTATTGAGGGCTACACGATACCCCTTTTTATTTTAGGAATTCTGCAGGTGTGCGTTACTTATGCGGCAGCTATCATTCTGGGAATTATTCTGAAAATGCCCTTAAAACCGGCGGCGGTGGCGGGCAGTATGCTGCGGATTCTGCCATCCATTTTGTTGTTTGCTTCCCTGGGACTTCTGATTGGCAGCATTTTCAGTGAAAAAGCGGCTCCGGGGCTCTGTTCGGTGCTGGTAACCGTTACCGGCATGCTGGGCGGAATCTGGATGCCGGTGGATACGCTGGGCGGAAAAATTCTTGCGGTAAGCAAGGCACTGCCGTTTTATTATGGAGTAAAAGCAGCAAGGACAATGGATGTAAAGGCCTTGATAATTACAATAACTGCGGCGGTGTTTGCGGTTATGGCAGCAGTTGTGGTGCTTGGAAAAGTCTGGAAAAAAAGTTGTTGACAGAAAAAATATGCGGTGCTATACTCTCTCCATAGCAAAGGCGCTACGAAAAATCGTAGTGCCTTTTTTGTTTTGCAAAACAAACCTTTTAATCAAAACAACTTTGAGGAGGAATGATTATGACAGAGGAAATTATGAGTGCAATCACCAGCGAAGTATACGGTGTCTGGTTCCTCATTGGCGCAGCCTTCGTGTTCTGGATGCAGGCAGGCTTTGCAATGGTGGAGACCGGATTTACCAGAGCGAAGAACGCCGGTAATATCCTGATGAAGAACCTGATGGACTTCTGTATCGGTACGGTGATGTTTATTTTGATTGGTTTCGGGCTTTTCTTGGGAGAAGACCTTTTAGGTATTATTGGTAAGCCCGGGTTTGACATTTTTACGGATTATGCCCACTTTGACTGGTCCAACTTCGTATTCAACTTAGTATTCTGTGCCACCACCGCAACAATCGTTTCTGGCGCTATGGCTGAAAGAACCAGATTTTTATCCTATTGTGTATATTCCGCTGTTATTTCTGCTGTTATCTATCCCATTGAAGCACACTGGACATGGGGCGGCGGCTTCTTAGCACAGATGGGATTCCACGATTTTGCAGGTTCCAACTGTATCCACATGGTTGGCGGTATCTGTGCTTTAATCGGTGCCGCAATGGTTGGTCCCCGTATCGGTAAATTCGTAAAAGATAAGAGCGGCAAAATTACAAAAGTAAATGCATTCCCCGGACATAACCTCCCGATTGGATGTCTTGGTGTATTTATTCTCTGGCTTGGCTGGTATGGTTTCAACGGCGCCGCAGCTACTTCCATTGAAGAAATGGGTTCCGTTTTCGTGGCAACTACCATTGCTCCTTCCGTTGCAACTGTTGTTGCCATGATTTTCACCTGGGTTAAATACGGTAAGCCCGATGTTTCCATGTGTCTGAACGCATCCCTGGCAGGTCTGGTTGCCATTACCGCTCCCTGCGATGTCTGCGATGCACTCGGTGCAACCATTATCGGTCTTGTTTCCGGTCTCTTAGTTGTATTTGGTGTATGGCTTTTAGATTATAAATTAAGAATTGATGACCCTGTTGGTGCAGTTGCCGTTCACTTTATGAATGGTATCTGGGGTACCATTGCAGTAGGTCTGTTTGCAACCGACAGCGCTCCCGCATTTGCAAGAGCAATCAGCGGCGGTGCAAACCAGATTGCCGGCAAAGGTCTTTTCTACGGCGGCGGCTTCAGGCAGTTAGGAATCCAGTTATTCGGTATGCTTTGTACCGCAGCATGGACGGCAGTTACCATTACCATTGCCTTCCTTGTAATTAAGAAGATTTTCGGCTTACGTGTTTCCGAAGAAGAGGAAATTACAGGTCTGGATGTAACCGAACATGGTCTTCCTTCTGCATATGCAGGCTTCAGCATTATGGATATTTCCAACACCATGACTATGGATGTAAATGAGAATACCGATCTTGGTGTTTCTGATTACGAAAAGGCATCAGAGTTCCAGAAGAATGCAGCCGTTAAGGTTGCCGAGGCTCCCAATATGACTTTGGCAGAAGGTATTTATAAGGTAGTTATTATTGCAAAACTGGCGAAGTTTGAAAACCTGAAGAAAGCGCTGAACGACCTTGGTGTAACCGGTATGACCATGACGCAGGTTATGGGCTGTGGTATTCAGAAGGGTGCCGGCGAGATGTATCGTGGTGTTGAAATGGATGCCACCCTGCTCCCTAAGGTGAAAGTAGAAGTTGTAGTCAGCAAGATTCCTGTATCCGAAGTTGTGGAAGCTGCCAAGAAGGCTCTTTACACCGGTCATATCGGTGACGGTAAGATTTTCGTTTACAACGTAGACAAGGTTGTAAAGGTTCGTACCGGCGAAGAAGATTATGCAGCTCTGCAGGATGTAGAGTAATCGTAATACAGATGCCGTGAAAAGCGGCAAAAGAACAGCAAAAGTTTGTGTGTACATAACCATAATAAAAAGACTGTGTGTCCATCGGGCATACAGTCTTTTTAAACTTACATAGAAATCCATCCGAAGGCGTTTGCGATGGAGCTGATCAAGATGATCACCGCAAAAATCGGGCAGAGGTACTGAATCATGATGTAGAAAACCTTCTTTCTGCGGAAAGAGCTTTCGCCGTGCAGTACCTCTTCCTCAATGCGTTTGACACCGATTACCCTGGAAACCAGCAGGCAGATAGCGATGGCGGCAATGGGCATCATAACGGAGTTGGTCAGGAAATCAAAGAAATCCAGAAACTGCATGCCGAGAATTTTCACATTGGCGAGCGGTCCGTAGCCCAGGGAAGAAAGGCTTCCCAGAAGCAGCATGATCACACCGACCCAAACGGTTGCTTTTTTTCTGCCCCAGCCCAGTTCGTCCTCAAAGGTAGAAACGGCGCTTTCCGTCAAAGCAATGGAGCTGGTAACGGCGGCAAAAAGCACCAGAAGAAAGAATAAAATACCGATAACGGTGCCGAGGCCCATGCTGTCAAATACCTTGGGAATGGTAATGAACATCAGGGAAGGACCTGCCTGCAGGGTATCCGGGTCGCCGCCGGAGAAGGAAAATACGGCGGGAATAATCATAAGGCCTGCCATAATGGCAATCGCCGTGTCGAAAACCTCCACGTTCCGGGTGGAGTCTTCAATGGATATGTCCCTTTTCATATAGGAACCGAATGTAATCAGGATACCCATGGCGATGGACAGGGAATAGAACATCTGACCCATGGCCGCCACAACGGTCATCCAGGAAAAATTCTTTATGTTGGGAATAAGGAAATACTCCACACCCTTTAAGGCGCCCGGGCGGGAAACGGAGTAAATTGCGATAACCACGGAAAGAACGACCAGAACCGGCATCATGAATTTCGACACTCGTTCAATACCGTTCCGCACACCTGCATAAATAATGCCGAGGGTAAACAGGGCAAACACAATAAAGCAGATTTCCGTGGAAAGTCCGTCCGTGATAAAGGAAGAAAAGTAACCGTCCGTTGCCAGCAGGCTGCCGTTTCCTTTGATATATTCCACGAGATATTTGATAACCCAGCCGCCGATAACGGAGTAATACGGAACAATCAGAATAGGAATAATGGCATTGAACCAGCCGCCGAAGGAAAGCCAGCGGGATTTTCCGAAGGAAGAAAAAGCGCCGACGGGACTTTTCCCGGTCATACGACCGATGGAGGTTTCCGCAATAATCATGCTGTAGCCGAAGGTCAGCGCCAGTAAAATATAAATAATGAGAAAGATGCCGCCGCCGTATTTAGCAGCAAGATAAGGGAAACGCCAGATATTGCCAAGACCTACCGAAGCGCCTGCGGCAGACAGTACAAAACCTATCTTTCCGGAAAAGGAACTTCTTTTTTTATCCTGTGTATTCATAAAAATCTCCTTTTTTTCACATTATTTTGCAAAACAGTGTTTCAAGTATAGCACAAAACATCAAGAATGGGAATATTACAGTTTATTTTTTGTTTATAATTTCTTTATAATTATATTAGCACTCACCTCTTGACAGTGCTAATAATAAGTGTTATAGTACACTTAGAACAAAGGAAAAGAGAAATGTTCCGGAGTTCCAAAATGAAAATGTAAACAAATGGAACGAAGGTTTCCATTTTCTGCACGACCAAGGTTGTGCGGTCATAGAAGGAGGAAGGACTTATGATGATGCCCAGTGTATTTGGTAGAGATATTTTTGATGACTTTATGGATGGTTTTGCATTCCCCGATGTAAGCAGGGAGCTGTATGGCAAACATGCAAAACAGATTATGAAGACCGATGTTAAGGAGTTGGATAACGGTTACGAAATCATGGTTGACCTGCCCGGCTTCAAGAAAGATGAAGTTAATGTTGAGCTGGAAAACGGTTATCTGACCATTTCCGCTTCCAAGGGTCTTGATAAGGATGAAGAGGATAAGAAAGGCAAATTCATCCGTCAGGAACGTTATGCAGGCGCAATGAGCAGAAGCTTTTACGTTGGTGATGACATCACCGAGAATGACATTCATGCGAAATTTGAAAATGGTGTATTACGGCTGGATGTTCCCAAGAAGGAAGCAAAAGCAGTGGAAACCAAGAAGCATGTCGCTATTGAAGGCTAAACGAAAAGCTGCCCCGGGACAAACTCCGGGGCATTTTTTCTATCATCAGATTACTGGGAATACAGGGCATCATTAATGCCCGGCATTCTCTGACCTCGTATCATTAAACACATTAATTATCATACGAAGGGAGGGATAGAGGACATGGCACAGAAAAGAGACTATTATGAGGTTTTGGGCGTGAATAAATCGGCGACGGATGCGGAAATCAAGAAGGCATACCGGAAGCTGGCAAAGAAGTATCACCCCGACATGAATAAGGACAACCCCAAGGCAGAGGAGCTTTTTAAGGAAGTTACCGAAGCGTATGAGGTGTTGAGCGATAAAGAGAAACGTAAGCTGTACGACCAGTTCGGTCACGCAGCCTTTGACGAAGGCGTCGGTCAGGGCGGTGCATACGGTGCCGGTGGCCAGGGATTTGGCAGCGGTGCCGGTGGTTTCGGTGGACAGGGATTCCGTGGCGGTTTCAGCGGCGGAGGCGGCTTTGGCAACGGCAGTTTCCATTTTGAAGGAAATCCCGGTGATGGGTATCAGGAATATTATTATACCGGTGACAATTTGGATGATATTTTCGACGGCTTCTTTGGCGGAGCCGGCAAAAAGAGCCGCAGCCGCTCCAGGGACGGTGAAGATGTGCTTGCCAAGGTAGAGGTAAGCTTTGAAGAAGCCGCACTTGGCGCTGACAAGGTTATCCGTTTCCGTACTCCGGATGGTAGGGAGCAGTCTCTGCAGGTGCATATTCCTGCGGGCATTGATTCCGGTCAGAAGATTCGTCTGAAAGGCAAAGGTATGCCCGGACAAAACGGCGGCGGAGCCGGCAGCCTGCTTCTGGAAGTAACTGTTCAGAGCAAACCCGGTTTTGAACGGAAAGGCATGGACATTTACACCACCGTGGAAATTCCTTTTGAAACAGCCGTTCTTGGCGGCGAAACCATAGTTCCTACTCTGAATGGCAGAGTGAGCTGTAAAATTAAAGAAGGAACACAGTCAGGCACCAAGATTCGTCTGAAAGGCAAGGGTATTGTTTCCATGAAGAATCCTTCCCAGAAAGGCGACGAGTACGCAGTTATCCAGATTCGCGTCCCCAGGAATTTAAGCGCCGATGCCAAACAGAAGCTGCAGGAGTATGCGAAGGCCGTATAATCCGGTACACTTCTGCAGATACATGAGATATAAGGTAGAAAATTTGCAGTGAAAAAGTTCACAGATTTTTCACAAAAAAATTAGCACTCACCTATTGACAGTGCTAACAATATGTGTTATAACACAGTTAGAACAAAGGAAAAGAGAAAAGTTCCTAAGTTCCCAATGAGTGTAACAGAAAAGTTTTCGGAAACATGGTTTCCGGACAGTTACAGCAAAGCTGTACTGCTCATAGAAGGAGGAATGACTTATGATGTTACCTAGCATTTTTGGTGAAGATTTATTTGATGAGATGATGGACTTCCCATTCGAGGATGATTTCTTTGGTAAACGTAATCCTCTGTATGGCAAGAAAGCTAAAAATATGATGAAGACGGATGTAAAGGAGCATGAGACCGGTTACGAAGTAGACATTGATCTGCCCGGCTTCAAGAAAGACGAACTGAATCTGGATTTGACAGACGGTTATCTTACTATTTCCGCTTCCAAGGGTCTTGATAAGGACGAAGAGGATAAGAAAGGCAAATACATCCGTAAGGAACGTTATGCCGGCAGCATGAGCAGAAGCTTCTATGTCGGTGACGGTATTACCGAGGATGATATCAAGGCTAAATATGAAAACGGTATTCTGAAACTGTCTATTCCCAAGAAGGAAGCTAAGGCAGTAGAGCAGAAGAAACATATCGCCATTGAAGGATAAAACGGCAAGATAAAACAGCGGGGCTTGCCGGACAAGGCAAGTTCCCTGACACAAAGGAATGATACCAATGAGTGGGTTTATAAAGTTTTAAGTTGAAAAGAACCTTCTTTCATTATAAGATAGAGATACAGTAGTTATATATCTTATAGTGAAAGAAGGTTTTTTTATGAAATTTAAGGACATGCCCTACAAGAGAGTGGACTTTGATAAAGTTGCGGAAGACATGAAAGCCCTGATGGCAGAGCTGGATGCGGCAAAGAGCGGCGAAGAGCAGTTCGCTGTCCACAAAAAATTTTATGCACTTTATGACACAGTGGCAACCAACATTACCATTGCACAAATTCGCCATGACGTAGATACTGCGGATGAATTTTACAGCGCAGAGCAGGATTTTTATGATGAGAAGATGCCCGAACTGGAAAATCTGGTGGTAACGTACAAGAAAAAACTCTATGAGTCTCCCTACAAGGATTATTTAGTTGAGAAAATCGGTCCCGTAGCCTTTAAGAACATTGAACTTTCCTTAAAGTCTTTCGATGCCAAGCTCATTCCCTTGATGCAGGAAGAAAATGCGCTGGTAACCGAGTATGCGAAGCTGATTGCTTCCGCAAAAATTGACTGGGAAGGCGAAGAATTAAACCTTTCCTTACTCCGTCCATACACCATCAGCCCTGACAGACAAATCCGTCAGAAAGCATGGGACAAGATGTCAGATTTCTTTGAAACAAACGCAGACAAGTTGGATGAAATTTATGACAAGCTTGTCAAGAACAGAGATGCACAGGCAAAGGCACTTGGTTACGACAACTATGTTACCTTAGGCTACTACCGTATGCAGCGCAACTGCTACGGCAAGGATGAGGTGGAGAACTTCCGCAATCAGATTAAGAAGGATTTCGTGCCTTTTGCAGAAAAGCTGCATGACAGAAGAAGACAGAGACTGGGTCTGGAAAAGCTTTCCTACATTGACGAAGGTGTTTATTTTAAGGAAGGAAATCCCAAGCCCATCGGCACTCCCGAAGATATTTTGAAGAACGGACAGAAGATGTACGCAGAGCTTTCTCCCGAAACCAAGGAATTCTTTGACTTCATGATGGAGAACGAGCTTTTCGATGTTCTCGGCAGAAAGACCAAAAGAGCGGGCGGCTATATGACCTACCTGCCCGACTACAATTCTCCGTTTATCTTTGCAAACTTTAACGGCACAGAAGGTGACGTTGATGTCATAACTCATGAATGCGGTCATGCGTTCCAGGGATTTTTATCCGGCAAAGACCCTATTCAGGAGCATCGCGACATTACTATGGAAACAGCGGAAACACACTCCATGTCCATGGAATTTTTCACCGGTGACTGGATGGAGCTGTTCTTCGGTGACAGAGCGGATGATTACAGAGAAATGCATTTAGAGGATGCTGTGGCATTTATCCCTTACGGCTGTATGGTAGATGAATTCCAGCATATCGTATACGAAAATCCCGAAATGACTCCGGCGGAAAGACATGCCGCATGGAAGAAATTACAGCAGGAATACAAGCCTCACTGGGATTTCGGCGATGCAAAATTCTTCTCCAAGGGCGGTTTCTGGCAGAAACAGCAGCACATTTACATGTCTCCGTTCTACTATATCGATTACTGTATCGCACAGACGGACGCTCTGCAGTACAAGGCAAAAATGGACGAAGACTTCAAGTCCGCATGGGACAGCTACTTAAAACTCTGCTATCTGTCCGCAAGCGATTTCTTCACCAGCATGGTAGAAGAGGTCGGACTGGTAAGCCCGTTCAAGGACGGTTGTATCAAAGATGTTGTTGCTAAGCTGGAGAAAAAATTAGGACTCTAAGAGATTCGATAATTCCGGTTGGCAAAAGCCCTGGGATTAAGCAAAAGATGTGGGATTATAAAGGGAAGGAGGAGCATGGAAAATGCAGATATACGCAGACAATGCGGCAACCACAAAAATGAGCGAAACGGCTCTTAAGGCCATGCTCCCCTTTTTACGGGAATATTACGGCAATCCTTCCAGTCTTCACGCAGTGGGACAAAGGGCGGCGGATGCACTGGACAGTTCCCGCAATGCGATAGCCGGATGCTTAGGCTGCTCCTCCAAGGAGATTTATTTCACCTCCGGAGGCAGTGAAGCGGACAATCAGGCAATCCTGTCGGCAGCCAGACTTGGCGAAAAGGCGGGAAAAAAGCACATTATTTCCACGGCATTTGAGCACCACGCCGTACTGCATACTCTGAAAAAGTTAGAGGAACAAGGTTTTACGGTGGAGCTTTTACCTGTGGGAGAACAGGGAAATATTACACCGGGGCAGGTGCGGGATGCTATCCGTGACGATACCTGTCTGGTGACGGTTATGTATGCAAACAATGAAGTAGGCTCCATTCTTCCCATCGGGGAGATTGGGGCTGTTTGTCGTGAAAGGGGCATTTTATTCCACACGGACGCCGTGCAGGCAGTGGGTCATCTGCCCGTATCGGTTACGGAGCAGAATATCGATATGCTTTCTTTATCCGCCCACAAGTTTCACGGACCCAAGGGCGTAGGTGCTCTTTTTGTGAAAAAGGGCATTCTGCTGACAAATCTGATCGAAGGCGGCGCCCAGGAAAGAGGCAGGCGCGCCGGTACGGAAAATGTTCCCGCCATTGTGGGCATGGCGGCAGCCCTCAAGGAATGTTCGGCACACCTGGAAGAAATAAGCAGCCGGGTGCAGGCTATGCGGGATAAGCTGATTGCGGGTCTGTCGCAAATTCCTCACTCCACTTTGAACGGTGACAGCAAGCACAGGCTGCCCGGAAACGTGAATTTCAGCTTCGAAGGGGTGGACGGAGAAACTTTGCTGGTATTGCTGGACTCCAAGGGCATCTGTGCCTCGGCGGGTTCCGCCTGCACTTCCGGTTCCTTAGATCCCAGCCATGTGCTGCTGGCGTTGGGCAGACCACGGGAGATTGCAAACAGCGCCCTGCGCCTGACATTAAGCGATTACAATACAGAAGAGGAAGTTGCTTCTATTATAAAAGAGGTTACGGCTGCGGTGGAATGTCTGCGAGACCGTTCTCCCTCCTGGAAAGCAAAGCTCCGGGGTACTGAAAAATTTATACTTCCCTGAAACGTGCATCCTTTTTACTGTTCTGCCACACTAAAGTGCAGAATCTGAGGATGCACTTTTTCTTTGCCCCTCATATAATAAGAGCGTAGTTTGAAAATAACTTTATGGAGGGAAAAAATTGAAAGCAAGAGATGTTTATTTTAAGACAATGAAGTTTGTGTGGCTTAAGCTCGCACTTGGTGCAGCAGTTATTCTTTTTTCTATCATACTGCTGGCTATCTGTTTAGGACTCGGCAGCCTCGGTCAGGGCGGCGGCATGGTAATCGGTTTCTGGATCTGGCTTATTATGGTGGCAGCGGTAAGCGGTATCGTCAATCACTATGTCGGCTATATGATTAAAGCAGGACATGTGGCAATGGTAACCACCGCTGTTACAACCGGGCAGGTACCCGATAACCAGTTTGAGGTTGCGAAGAACATGGTAAAAGAGAGATTTGCCACAGCAAACGTTTACTTTGTAGTAGACAGACTGGTATCCGGCGCGGTCAGCCAGCTGCAGAAGGGCTTACAGAAGTTAGACAATCTGCTCGGCGGTATTCCCGGAGTCAGCGCTATTTTATCTTTTGCCCAGATGTTCGTACAGATTGCACTGGGATATGTTGATGAATGCTGCCTGGGCTACACCTTCTTACATAAAGACCAGTCCGCATGTAAGAGCGCAGCAGACGGCGTTGTTATCTACTTCCAGAACTGGAAGAAGCTTTTAAAGGATGCCGCAATCACAACCTTAATCGTTATGGGTATCACCCTTGTGACATGGGCGCTTCCGTTCTTCATCTTCCTTGGCATTTTAGCAGCCTTCGGCGTACAGAATGCATGGATTTTCGCTTTCATTCTCGGTATCATGTTTGCAGCCGTATTCAAGAGCGCATTCATCGACAGCTACATGATGGTAAAGATGATGGTTTCCTACATGGAAGTGGCACCCACCACCCAGATTACCTTCGATTTATATGATAAGCTCTGCAAACTGTCCGGAAAGTTCAAGAAGCTTTTCAATAAGGGTCAGGAGGAACAGCAGCAGTATTACGCATACCAGGGCGGCAACTACCAGACACCGCAGATGTAAGAAGCAGAGATACGAGGGGATAAAATAGACGGTTTATAACAAAAAAGCTTGAAAACATTTGTTTTCAAGCTTTTTTCATCGATGCGACAGGATTTGAACCTGCGACCTCTACGTCCCGAACGTAGCGCTCTACCAAGCTGAGCCACGCATCGCTTTATGTCGAACATTAAAATAATACACTAAGACGGTGAAAGTGTCAATAGAAATTTACCATTCCCGGAAAAAAGAAACCAGTTTCTGCCAGCTTTCTTCGCGGGCTTTTTTACATTCTTCCGGATATTTGGCTTCCATGGTCATGAATCTGGCAAGTATTTTATACATATCTTCTTCTTTTTTTCCGTTCACCGCCATGGCGTCGGAAGGAACTGCCAGATAATGGCTTGCTTTTTCATAGATAACACATTCATGACGGTACGGGAATTGTTTGTCCTCCAATACCTTCATGATGCGGGGAAAGGCAATGTCGGAAGGCCAGGTATCGTCATAAGCCGGAGCCAGCAAAAGGACGTCGCCCTTGATGTTTTCCACCTTTATGCGGCTGGCATCGGTGCGGTCGGAAAAGCATTCATTATAATAGAAGCGGTTCATGGCTTTGGAGCCGTAACGAAGGTCTTTTTTCCAGGCGCGCAGCGTTTTTCCTATATGGGACAGGGCTTCCGCCGGTTCGTAGGGTACATCCTCTCCATGAAAGGAGAAATAAGATTTGTGCTGGCGGAAAATCATGTTTTTGCAGCCTTCCACTACGAAATCAAAACCGCAAACGGAAACCACGCAGGAAATATCGGGCAGATAGGAAGCGCAAAGCAGAACGTAGGCAGCGCCCAGGGAAAGTCCCGTCATACCGATTTTCGCAATAGGCACCGGGCATTTGTTTTTCAGGAAATCCACTGCTTTTTCTGCATAATCAATGGGAATGCTGACAGTATGCGGGGACAGGGGCTTCCATAAATAGTAGCCCAAAGACAGCACATGAAAGCCTTCTTCCCATAAGGCTTCGGCACGTTTTTCCACAAACTCCCGTTTTTCACCGCTGCCGCCAACCAGTATAATTGCCTTGTCGGTAGGCACTTTGCTTTTATAAAAGGTTCCTAAAAATCCTTCTTTTTCTAAGGTACAAAGGTACTTTGTGCTTTCAGATATTGTGATTTCAGGCGTTTCGTTTTCGTGCATCCGTGTTTCCTCCCGGTATCAGTTGCTTTCCATGTGACAGTACGTCAGCAGTTGCTTTCCATATGATGGCAGCAGGTAATTTCCATATGATGGCAGCAGTTACTTTCCATATGGCGTCAGCAGTTGCTTTTCATATGATGGCAGCAGGTAAATTCCAGCTTACTTTGACATAAAAATGTTAGCACAGGCTAACCAGTGTGTCAACATGGGAGAAACCGTATTCTTACGTGCCGTGGAGGGAAAAGTGCAAATGGCACGTATTTTCATTTTTCTTCTTACTTGCCTGAAAGAAAGCCGTGTAGTATGATAAACGCAGGATTAGCAGTAGTTTATAATCGAAAATTTATAATATACAGGAGAAAAATATGTATAACACGATAGTAACTTTGAAAAAGGGCGAAGGCCGCACCCTGAAGGCAGGCGGCGCCTGGGTTTATGATAATGAAATTGACAGCATTATGGGCAGCTTTGAAAACGGAGATATTGTGACCGTTCATGACTTTGACGGCTACTTTTTAGGATATGGTTTTATCAATACCAAATCCAAAATTACCGTGCGCATTCTGTCCCGGAAAAAAGATACGGTAATAGACGACGCTTTTTTGGAAGAAAGAGTGCAGGCGGCGTGGGATTACCGAAAGCAGGTCATTGATACCGGAAGCTGCCGCCTGATTTTCGGAGAGGCGGATTTCCTGCCGGGTATTGTGGTGGACAAGTTCGCAGATGTTCTGGTAGTGGAGTCTCTGGCGCTGGGAATTGATAAATTAAAGCAGCAGATTTTGGACGCTGTAAAGAGAGTACTGGCAAAAGACGGCATTACAGTTCGCGGCATTTATGAACGCAGCGATGCCAAGGTGCGGGAGCAGGAAGGCATGGAGCGTTACAAGGGCTTTATCGGAGAGCCGTTTGATACCCGCGTGGAAATTGTGGAAAACGGCGTCAAATATATTGTAGATGTGGAAGACGGTCAGAAAACGGGATTTTTCCTGGACCAGAAAAAGAATCGTGCCGCTATGCACAGTGTTTGCAAGGGAAAACGTGTACTGGACTGCTTTACCCATACCGGTTCCTTTGCGTTGAATGCCGGTATTGCGGGAGCAACGGAGGTTATCGGCGTGGATGCTTCCGAGCTTGGCGTGGAGCAGGCAAGAGAAAATGCCCGCTTAAACGGCCTGGAGGACAAAGTCAGCTTCGTCTGTGCGGATGTGTTTGATTTTCTGCCGGCACTGGAAGAAAAGGGCGAGAAATTTGATGTGGTTATTCTGGACCCGCCCGCCTTTACCAAGTCCCGTAATTCCATTAAAAATGCAGTGAAGGGCTACCGGGAAATCAATGTCCGGGGCATGAAGCTTGTAAAAGACGGCGGTTTTCTTGCCACCTGTTCCTGCTCCCATTTTATGGACCCGGAGCTGTTCCACAAGACGATTATAGAAGCGGCGCGCGGCGCTCACAAGAGATTGCGTCAGGTGGAATTCCGCACACAGGCGCCCGACCATCCCATTCTCTGGGCAGCGGACTCTTCCTATTATTTAAAATTCTACATTTTCCAGGTCGTGGATGAAAAATAGGTGCTTGTCATTTTTTGAAAATAGGTACCTATTAAGAACAACTTGGATCAGGAAGTTGATACTTTACGTGCGCAGGAGAAAAAAGGCATGAAATCCGCGTAAAAAAGAAAAAGCATTTACGTGCGCAGGAGAAAAAAGCATGAAATCCGCGTAAATCACAGAAAGAATTTACGTGTGCAGGAGAAAAAGGCATGAAATCCGCGTAAATCACAGAAAAAATTTACGTGTGTAGGAGAAAAAGGCATGAAATCCGCGTAAATCGCAGAAAAAATTTACGTGGATATAGAAGAAAAAAACGCAATCCGCGTAAAAGATGAATTTTGTCTGAATTGTGCTTGCCAAGTGACTAAAGTCCGTGGAGTTAGCGCCCGGGAAGTTAAAAAGGGCATGCGGACGAAAAGTTGGACTGTGTAATGCCTGACATGTTATGAGGTACACACAAGAACAAATATCGACGGCACTTGTATTACTAAAAGCGACAGGATTCCCAGATAAAGTTGTCCAAACCTTAGGGTATCCATCTGCACCAATGCTTTATCATTGGCGTAAAAAGTATCCTGAATATTACGATGTTCCAAATCAAAAGCATTGGAGACAAGCTCCAACAGAATTGAAACATGACGTAATTAAACGTTGCCTTATTAAGGGCGAGCCTGTAAAATTAGTGGCAGAAAAAATCGGATACACACCTTCCTTGATATATAAATGGATTAGGGAGTATCGGGAGAAGGGATGTTTTCAACCCATGAAAAAAACTACTGCCAACATTAATGTAAATCCAAACGATATCACATCTGCGGAAGATATCAATGAGCTTAAAGCTCAGATGCTTGATATGCAGATGGAAATAGATATTCTTAAAGAAACAATCAATGTATTAAAAAAAGACCCCGGCATCGATCAGACAGCTCTCTCAAATCGGGAGAAGGCAGTGATAATCGATGCCCTGAAAAATAAGTATTCACTGCCGGATCTTCTAAAAAAACTAAACCTTGCAAAAAGCAGCTATTATTATCAAGAAAAAAACATTTATGCAGAGGATAAATACTCCAATCTTCGCAAAAGAATCATACAACTGTTTCATGAAAATCGTGATATATTTGGTTATCGGAGAATTCATATGCTGCTTCATCGTGAGGGTATAAAAGTTTCTGAAAAAGTGGTTCGTTGTATTATGAAGCAGGAAAAACTAATTATCAAACGAAAACGCAGACAGAAATATAACTCCTATAAAGGTGAAATAACACCTACGGTGGAGAATGTTATAGATAGAGATTTCCATGCTACAAAACCGAATCAAAAATGGCTTACTGATATCACAGAGTTTTCTATCAAAGCAGGAAAAATATATCTTTCGCCGATAATTGACTGCCTTGATGGTATGCCGGTGAGTTGGACTATAGGCACTTCTCCGAACGCAGAACTTGCCAACACCATGTTAAGGAATGCTAATGCTACACTTAAACCAAACGAAAAACCTATCGTACATTCTGACAGGGGATGCCATTATCGTTGGTCAGAATGGATACAGATAATGGAAGAAGCAAACCTTACACGATCCATGTCCAAGAAAGGTTGTTCTCCTGATAACTCTGCATGTGAGGGCTTCTTTGGTCACCTCAAAACAGAAATGTTCTATGGACATGACTGGGATGAATATAGCATTGAAGAATTTATCCAGGAGATAAATGGCTATATGGGTTGATATTGCAAAGATAGAATTAAATCAACACTCGGAGGACTTAGTCCTCTATATTATAGAAGGAGTATAGGCATAGCGGTCTAAAAAAATGTCCGCATGCCCTAAAGGGGGGCTTAACTATTTTCGAATTTTCTTGTGACGAGAGCAGAATGTTGTTTTTAGAAAAATGTTTCAAATGGCTCGACACACCTGAATTAGAGGTGTTGGTAGAAAAGTTCAATGGAAAGATTCCATTGACTACAATTAAAGAACAAAAACTCTGCTGGCTTTGTGAATTTAGTGAACACTGGGATTTCAGGGCAAAGCAGAAAGCTGCGTTTGATTCCAAAACCGGGGAGAGAGCCAGATGGATGATTGACGATACAGCGCTGAATGAAGAACAGGAGAGGGCAGTAATGACGGCAGCTCATAGCCTTGGACTGGTAGATATTGTTCAACCAATGAAATCATCCTATGATGTGGTACTTGTACCCGGAGGCGCAAGAATGTCGTGCTTATATCGAACCCGATATGCTGGAGAGTTGCTTCAGCAACAGAAGATAACAGCAGAATATCTTGTGGGATTGACAGGAATGCGCCCAATTCTGGATTCGGAGAGAAAAGCTACGGATACTTATGCGAAAGATGCAGTCACAGAATATGACTTGATGCGCAGAGCAATGGAACAAGTTTTTGACATCGAACAGACACAACAGGTGATAGAAAACACAGAAAATATAAACAGTGTATGGGCGTTAGCGGAGTATGGAGGACAACCGGCAATCACGGTGCTGGCGGCACCTTCAACGGAACCGGACAAGCGCAGAGCAAATACGGCGGACACATTTTTGTTTTGGCAGGACAAAAAGGCAGCCGGAACAGGAAAACGCATATTGATTGTAACCAGTCAGATTTATGTTCCATATCAACAGCTTGAGGCAGCAAGAATATTGGGAATGCAATACGGACACAGTGTGGAAACAATTGGATTTCCAAGGGAATGGTCTGGAAATATGAGTGGCTTACAGACGGCAGCCAATTATTTGCAGGAGATAAGATCAGTATTACAGTCGATGAAAAAATTGCTATAGAGGAGGGGACGGGATGTTACAGGAAACTTATGAGACCGCAAAGGAAACACGCAAAATCAATATTCTTGAAAGAGATGAAGAAGGACATATTGTAGATTTTGCAGAAGAATTTTACGGCACCGAGGAACAAAGAGCACTGTTTACAGTTTACGGAGATGCCGGAAGCGGAAAATCTTTCTTGGTGAAGAATGCACTGGATAAGATAAAGCATAATCAAAAACAGATTAGGGAAGACGATCCTCTCTGCGTCTACCTGGATATATCGGATTGTGTGGATCAGACGGAGGTCTACTATCGCATTGCATTGCAGTTGCAGAGCTATTATGCAGGAAAAAGGGGCAACGGAACAGAACAGGGAAAAGCTGATCTCGTGGTTACTTTGTATGAATGGATTCAGGGAATCTATCGACCGGCACTTGGTAAAAAGGGTGAAAAAGCTGACACTGCACTTGATATTGCAACATTTATTACAGATAAAATCAAAAATGTAACTCTTGGACAATCGGAAAATGAGGAAATTGAAGCGGCAATTGAAAAAATATTGTCGGGGCTGGCAGGAAAACTCACGGGGCTCAAAACAGTAATTCAGGCACTCAATCTGGTGAAGGATATAGGGGAGGATGCAGAGCGCAAAAAAATATACAGTGTTCTGAAACAGAATCTTGACATATTGAACAACCGGGCAGGAAAGCAGGATTTCTTTTTGGAAAAACTCAAGGCTGCATTGCCTAAGAACATAAAGTACATCATTGTGCTGGATAATTTTCAGTTGAATCGTGACAATGAAATTGGAAGAGACTACACATGGCTGACCGGAAATAATCGGCTGATGGAGCGAGTGAACGCACTATGGGTGGTTGTCAGCCGCATCCCTTCAAGAGAATTATTTGCAGATTTATTTGAAGGGCATTTGAATGAGGAGATATGCCTGCATGGTTTTAACGAAAAATTGGCACAGAGATATCTGATTGAGAATTGCTTTCGGAAACCGATAATGTGTACAGTGCAGGATCTGGAACCGGATGAACGTGCCTTGGTGGAAAGAATGCTGAGCGTGGTTTCACAGAAAAACGAGGGGCAAACCTATTATCTTCCGCACCTGCTGCGGATGGTGGTTTTGTTCTACTGGAAATTACAGGAAACGCCGGGTGTGAACGTAACACCGGATGTGTTTAAGGAATGTGCGCATGTGGATGAGTTTGTGGGGTATTATTTCTATAAAGATTTGTCTGACCTGATGGTAAATGCATTTCAGATTCTGTCCTGTATTGATGTGTGGGATGACGATTGGATTAAGATTGTGCAACAGAAGATGGATAATCATTTGCTAAATGCCAGAAATGTGCTTGAACATACCGCTCCCATTGAGAAAGTAGGGCGTGACGGATTCAAGCTGCATGAAGCGTTGCGTGAGGCTTTATACAGCAACAAACAGAATTATATCAAGCAGGATGTTATGGAGTACCTTTTTGAATGCTTTCTTACTATTTACGGAGAGAAGAAAGGGAAAAATCCGCGCTGGTATGAACTAAAGCGCATTTATGCCTTTATGCAGATTGTATTTGCCTACGTTGACATGCAGAGAGATACACAGAAGGAAACACTGAACCGCATCAAGGGTGCTATGGCTAATATTTACGAGGCGAATAAGGAAAGCGGAACGGTAGGTGAGTTCTTCATCCATTTATATTCTGCCTATATTGACAAATTAAAAAGTGTTTATGAAATCCCCTTTGTTCAGATGGTTGGAAACGATTTCAGCGACCAAAACGTGGAGCCGGCGAAGGGTGAACTTCCCAAGAAAGATACACTGTACTATATGGAATGCTGCTTTAAACTGGCAGATTTGTATACAAATAACAGCCAAAGCAATATTGCAAGAAGACTTGAAAGATTATGTATCGAATTTTGGAATACTCAAACAATTGCAGCAAATGAGAATAAAGAGGCATCAGACTGGTACTATGTATGTCGGCAGCAAAAGGTAAAAGCAATCAATGCCACCGCTTATGATTGTTCGGCGGAACATTTCTACCATGAAGCTTACGAACTGGCAGTTCAAGGCCTGGATGAAATGAGATGTCTGTGTAGAGATCTGTTTGCCGAGCTTTATGGAGAAGATGCTGAACGTTTTTGCAAGCTTTATGATCCGGAAGCGTCGACGCTTTTTGTGGTGGATGGTGATAATACAGAGCTTCCATATGAACTCTATGCGGAGGTTTGTTCGGATTATGCAGAAATCTGGAAATTCAAGGATTCCCGGAATGAGAAAGAGAAGGTGCTATGGGAAGTGCTTATGAGGGATTGCCAGAATCTTAGAGGCAATTTCCCGTGGTATATGCTGCATGATAAAGAACTGAGAGTGGAAGATCAGGAAGAGGAAATGGTACGGCTAAATGCGTGTGTTCAACATGGAATCCGTACTTACTGGCTGCGCCGATGTATTCTGGACAGCTTGATGCGGACAAGTCTAAAAACACAGAATAATGTTGTGACTGAATTTCAGAAAAAAATGCTCAAAGCTTATCACAATGTATGTGCTTATCTGAGTGAGAGCGGAAAACCAGGAAAAGCAGGTTTGCTTGGAAGAGAAGTCCTTGAAGAAACCAGGAGTCTTATGTCCCGAAGGACACCGCAGGAAGGAGCAATAAACTTCTTAAAGAGCATGGAGGAGAAAGACGGAGAGGAAACATTGTTGCGTATTCTGTGGAAGAGAGAAAAACTAGATACAAAGAAAACGGGCGTGGACTTTTTCTCGCAACCGGATAACGTTGTGGAGCAGATGCAGTACATGGGGGATTTTTATCTGCGCATGGAATGGTATTCATTTGCATTCAAATGGTTTTCCAAGGTTATGCTGTTTAGATCGGTATCTAAAGGGACAGAGGATAGTAAGACGTTGGACACGGCATTGAGATTCTATGTGGCTGCTTATGCAAGACAAAGAGAGGAACGCAAATTGTTTGAGGTGACTACGCAGTACATGAAGGAGCAGTATGTAGAAATTGGAGAAAAAAGATGGGAACTGCTCAGGACGGAGGACGCTCATGGAAAATATGAAAAATACGAGCAAATGAAGACTTTAGTGGAACTGGGACAAGACAATAACAACATTTCAACTACGTTAGTAGAGATGTTGGGAGTTCTTGCGGAGATATGATGGAAGACAAAGAAAATGAACATGAGTGCGAATTTGCGTTATATGTACCCAAGATAGGTGAAGCTAATCTGAAAAGTCTCTTTTTGTAGAATGAAAATTACAATGTAGACAGCACGGACGAATACTTTACATGGAAAAATAAATGATGCTAGGAGAACCAAGATACGAATTTATCTGGAAACCGGCAGGTTACGGGAGGGCATGGGTATTATTTATGAAAGTTGCAGTGGCAATAGACTCCTTCAAGGGAAGTTTAAGCTCCATGGAGGCAGGTGCGGCGATTGCCGAAGGAATACACAGAGTAAGTAAGGATATTGATGTACAGGTTCGGCCTCTGGCGGATGGCGGAGAGGGAACGGTTGAGGCATTGACAGCCGGAATGAACGGAAAAACAGAGCATGTCAGTGTGACAGGTCCCCTGGGAAATACGGTGGAAGCATCTTACGGCATAATTGCGGAAACCAAAACGGCAATTATAGAAATGGCAGCGGCAGCCGGCATTACGCTGCTTGCGGAAAAGGACAGAAATCCCCTTTATACCACTACCTATGGAGTGGGTGAGTTGATACGGGATGCCATTAAAAAGGGTTGCCGGAATTTTATTGTCGGTATAGGCGGCAGTGCAACAAATGACGGTGGTGTCGGAATGCTGCAGGCTTTGGGCTATGGCTTTCTGGATGCAGATGGAAAGCAGGTTCCTTACGGAGCAAAAGGGCTTGCGCTGATAGAAAAAATTACGGATGACCGGGTGGTACCGGAACTGAAGGAATGTCATTTCAAGGTTGCGTGCGATGTGGCAAATCCCCTGTGCGGGGAGCAGGGCTGCAGCGCTGTTTTCGGTCCGCAGAAGGGCGCAACACCGTCCATGATTGCGGAAATGGATGAATGGCTTGCCCGCTATGCCGGACTTACAAAGGACAAGTACCCTGAGTCCGATAAGAACAGGGCGGGAACCGGAGCTGCGGGGGGTCTTGGCTTTGCCTTTTTGTCCTATACCAATGCGGTATTGGAGTCGGGCGTAAAAATTGTTTTAGAGGAAACAAAGTTAGAGCAATATATAAAGAATGCGGACATTGTCATAACCGGTGAAGGGAGACTGGACGGGCAGACCGTCATGGGAAAAGCTCCCATCGGAGTTGCCGGTATGGCAAAGAAATACGGAAAAAGAGTGCTGGCTTTCAGCGGATGCACCACGGAAGACGCTGTTTTATGCAATCAACACGGAATAGATGCCTTTTTCCCCATATTGCGCTCGGTTACCACGCTGGAAGAAGCAATGTCACCGGAAAAGGCAAGGGAAAATCTGGCGGCAACCGTGGAGCAGGTGTTCCGGCTAATAGCGTGTCTGTAGGATGATTCAGAAAAAATAAGAATAGTATCCACCCCGGAGAGAATGCGTAAAGATGACATTTCTTTACCAAAATTCCTCCGGGGTATTTTTTTGTTAAAAATGGATTGACACAGTGGTCTAATCATTGTAGACTAAAATCAAGAAATGGTTTACTGGCATTAGACCAAAGGAGAAAACACATGGACGAGCTGAAATTAGGAGTTGTAGAAGGAAAATTTGCAGACATTATCTGGGAGAATGAACCGCTGTCATCCGGCATGCTGGTAAAATTGTGCGAGCAGAAGCTGGAATGGAAAAAGTCCACCACCTACACCATGCTGAAAAGACTGTGCGAGCGCGGCATTTTTCAAAATGAAAACGGTGTGGTTACGGCTCTTATGAGTAAGGAAGAATTCGGTGCGGCGCAGAGCGAGAAAATCATAGAGGATAATTTTGACGGTTCCCTGCCCGCTTTTATCGCAGCATTTGCCTCGCGCAGGAAGCTGTCCAAGAAGGATGTCGAGGAAATCCAGAAGATGATTGATAAAATGAAGGAAGATTAGTGTGAGAAAATTTTTTCACAAGTTATGAAAGAAACGAGGGACGTGAGATGGAAAATGTCTTTTTGCAGATATTAAACAACGCCATTACCGTAGGCATACTAATTCTTGTCATTATGCTGGTCCGTGTTTTATGCAGGAAAATGCCGAAATGGATAACCTGTCTTTTGTGGATTTTAGTGGCGGCGAAACTGATGATGCCGTTTCCGGTGGAAAGTGTATTCAGTCTGGTGCCCACGAGCGAACCCATTCCCGCCGGTATTGCCATGGAAAGCAATCCGCACATCAGTACCGGCATAGAAAATGTGGACAACCTGATTAACCCGGCGCTGCAGCAGCATTTTACCCCCGATAAAACGGCAAGTGCAAATCCGCTTCAGGTATGGATGTATGTGGGTACGGTTGTCTGGTTAGCCGGAACGGCGGCGCTGCTTCTGTATGCGCTGGCAGCCTATGTTGCGATAAAATGGAAGGTGAGGGCGTCGGTAAGGACCGAAAAAAATATATATGAGTGTGACGACATTGCGGACCCGTTTATTCTGGGCGTCATTCGTCCCCGGATTTATCTGCCGTCCGGACTTGACGAAGAAACAAAAAAATATGTCCTCAAACATGAAACGGCACACCTTGGCAGAAAAGATTACTTGTGGAAGCCGCTTGGTTTTCTGGTTTTATCTGTATACTGGTTCCAGCCGCTTTGCTGGGCAGCCTATGTTCTGATGTGCGGGGATATCGAATATGCCTGTGATGAAAAAGTTATCAAGGGAGAAACGGAAAGTGCAAAGGCGGACTACTGCAAGGCATTGTTGACTTGCAGCATGCCGAGGAAAATGATTGCGGCATGTCCGGTTGCCTTTGGAGAAAACGGAGTGAAAGGGAGGGTGAAGAACATGATGAATTACAAAAAACCGACATTTTGGATTTCAAGTATTTCCATTGTAATAGTTGTCATTGTGGCGGTGTGCTTTGCGACCAGCCCCAAGGAGAAAGAAGCTGACAACGAAAAAACAACACCTGCCGTTAACAGCGAAATGGAAACAGACAGCACCGGAACACAGGCAGACATCGCCGGAGCAAATCCGGGTGAAACGCAAACGGACGCTTTAGGGGAAGCCACTCCGGAAAGAATTACCAGGGAACAGGAGGCTTTAGCCGGTAATCTTGTGAATACGGAACAGGGGAATATTATTCCGGTAAGAGATGACGGACAGGACAGCGCGGAGCCGGTATGGTATGACACCTTTGATTTTGAAGGACTTGATATCCAACCGCGCTGGTATGACTTTGACGGGTATATGCTGTATTATGCGTATGATATCATGAATAACGAGGACGCTTCTGTGGTGACAGTGGATGTGAAAGATGCCACGAGTGAAGATTTCAGCCGGGTTTATTATAAATCCGGTGAGAATACAACGGAGGAAGGTTCCCGTATTTCGATGTGGGTTATGATTTATCTGGGAGAATACCGTGATTTCTGCGAAGTGACAGTAGGCGCCAAAGGGGATGACAAAGAATACCGGTTGATACTTCCGAGAAATCTTGATGTGAATGAACAAGGTATGGTGGAAAAGGTGGAAAAGCTGAAAGGCAGGCAGCACCTCAACAGCAATAAGTAAAAAGTTATAATAAAAAATGTAGGAGAGTTTGACAAAATCATTTGTTGTGTTATAATTTGTGTAGGCAAAAAAGTTATAATAAGTCCGTAAGGGCAACAGGAAAAGCCAGCGTGTGCAAGACGCTGGCTTTTCTATTCCGTTTTTGCAAGGTGGCTTAGACCTTAGGCTGGTTGCCATTATTCATCCCTGTCCAGCCATTTGCATATGTAGTAGGCAACTACACTTGCCATGACAGAGATAATAAAAGTTATAATAATTTCCGTAAGTCAACCCTCCTTCCCGTGCCGGTATAGGAGTGGCAACATTATGATTTTATCACAATAACAAAAATAAATCGACAAGAAAATATTTTTTCGATAAAATATTACATTCTAAAAATAAATATGGGAAGGAAAAAGCAAGTCAGCAGACCAATTTGAGTCAGCTGGCTTTTTTTACACCCAATTTACAGCTTTGTGATTTTGGATTTTACGGCGCCGTCTTAGAATTAGCATCGAAAAAGGTCTTACGGCGTGCGGCAGAAAAGAAAGCCGCAGCAAAAAGAAGGACCGGAATACGGAAGGAAGAAAAAGATGGACGTAACAGGAATGCTTCCGGTAGAAAGACCGTACCGGGGCAAAATCAGCATAAGCAGAGAACATATCCGCAGAAAACATCTGGTGAAGAAAAGAATGGTATTTGCCTTAAAAGGCATTTGTTTAATAGTGCTGCTGTTTGCCGCACTGTTTCCCGTTTACTGGCTGGTACTGATGGCAATCCGGCCTACGGCGGAGACAAGCATGGGGGCAGGTCTTATCCCTCATCAGATTACCGGAGAGCATTTTACAGAGCTGTTTGTGGGAAAAGGCTTTGGTACGGCGCTGAAAAACAGTCTGATAAATGCGGTGAGTGCACTGGTTATGTCCCTCGTTCTGGGACTGGCCACTGCCTACATCATATCCCGGAAACGCTTCCGGTTCGGCATGAAAAAGCCTCTTACCTACTGGGTGCTGCTGGTGAGAGTTCTTCCGCCGGTAGCCTTTGTTATCCCGTTATACACCCTGTTTACCAAATGGAATCTGATGGGCACAAGACTTCCTATTATATTGTCCTGTATGCTGGTGAACATTCCGCTGGTCATCTGGTTCATGGTTTCCTTTTTTGAAGAACTTCCCGAGGAAGTGGAAGAGAGCGGCAAAGTGGACGGCGCCACGGAATGGCAGCTTTTCACCAGACTGGTACTGCCGCTGGTGCTTCCCGGCGTGGCGGCAATCTCCATGCTTTCCTTTATGTATGCATGGAATGAATATACATACAGCGTCATCCTGACGCGTTCCCCGGCAAACTACACCATTCCGCTGGCATTGGCGGTGCTGAATACCGAGGACAACGTAACCAATTTCGGACTGGTGGCGGCAGGGGGCGTCAGTTCTTTCCTGCCGGTAGCCTTATTTGTGGTCTTTGCACAGAACTACCTGATAAGCGGTTTATCCAGTGGTGCTGTGAAAGAATAAATCAATCATCAGAAAAGAGGAGAAAATGTATGAAAATGAAAAAAATTATCGCCACGGTAGCAAGTATGGCAATGATTGCATCCCTTGCAGCCTGTGGAAACAACACAACCGCGTCTAACAATGACAATTCCGCACAGACGGGCAGCACGGCGCAGGCAGGAAATGCCGCACAGGAAAGCACTGCGGACAATTCCCAGGAAACGGGAGCAGCAGAAACCACCGACATGACCATTATTTTAAGAGGCGGCACCTATGCGGATGTTATCAAGGCTGCCCTGCCCGACTTTGAAGAAAGCCACAACTGTAAAATCGAAGTACTGGAAATGTCCTTTGATGACTTGCATACCGGCATCGCCCTGGATGCGGTAAACACCACCGGCACCTATGATTTATGTATGGTAGACGGAAGCTGGATGGCAGAATTTACCGAAAACAATGTGCTGGCAAATCTGTCTGAAATGGGCTACAGATTCGATGATGATATTATTCCCAACACTACAAAAATCTGCATGGTAGGGGATGACATTTATCTGGCACCTTATTTCGGAAACGTAACGGTTATGCTTTACAACAAGGCAAATGTAGAAGCGGCAGGCTATAAGCCGGAAGACATCACTACTCTGGAAGATATGCTGAATGTGGCAAAGGCATCCAAAGAAGCAGGCACCAATGGTTTTGCTTACAGAGGGGACACCGGCGACAATATCGTATCCGATTTCCTTCCCATTCTGCTGGCAAACGGTGGCTGGGTAGTGGACGAGAACAATAACCCCACCGTCAACACATCGGAATTTACCCAGGCGATGAATTATTACTTAGAGTTAATCGGAACCGGCGCAGCAATGTCTAAGGATGATGTAACCGCTTCCGTAGACAACGGTTCCGCAACACTGGCAATCGGCTGGCCCGGCTGGTATGTACCGAGCGCAGACAGTGCTGCAAACTATATGGTAAGCCCTTCTACCGCAAAGGACGGCGCCGACGCTTACAACACCTCCGAATACGGCACCTGGACCATCGGTATTCCCGCAAACAGCCCTCATCCCGACCTGGCGCTGGAATTACTGAAATACATCATGGACCCGGAAGTACAGCTTGCAAGTGTGGAAAACGGCGGTGTTCCCTGCAGATACAGCTGCCTTACCAATGCGGATGTGCTGGCAAAATACCCTCATTTGGAGACCGTATGCAAGGCTCTGGAAAACGGTGTATACAGACCCGCCATTGCAGAATGGACCGAGTTTACCAACATCCTCGGTGCAGAGATGGGCAATATCATGGCAGGAACCAAGACCGTGGAGCAGGGACTTAACGATGCACAGACCCAGTTGGAAGCTCTGATGCAGTAAAACGGGAACGCGGTTCTGGCATAAGCAGACGAAAATGATATATGCAGCATAAGCAGACAGAAATGATGTATTCAACAGACAGATGTTTGACGGAAAGGCAAGAAGTAAGATGAACATGACAAAAAACGCAAACGGGAAAATAAAAATATTTGCCTACGAGATGACGGCGCCGACGCTGCTGTTCCTCTTGTTGATGACCATTTATCCGGTCTTCTTCACGATATATTACGGCTTTACCAACTACAATTATCTGAAGGGCACCCACCCGTTTACGGGATTTGCCAATTATGTGGCACTGTTTCAGAATATGTATTTCCGTCAGGCAGTCTGGAATACCGTAAAATTTACGGTACTGGCAGTAATACTGGAAGTAGGCTTGGGACTTGCTATTGCACTTTTTGTCAAGAGCTTAAAAAGAGGACAGAAGATCGTAAGAACACTGCTGCTTCTGCCCTTCCTGCTTCCGGCTGTTACGGTAGCCCTGATATGGAGAATGATGCTTTCCCCGAATTACGGCATTGTAACCCAGCTTTTCACTACGCTTGGACTGCCGGTATACAACTGGTTTTATGACACGAAGACCGCATTTGCAACGTTACTAATTATTGATGTGTGGCAGAATGCACCGTTTGCTTTTCTGCTGATTTATGCGCATCTGCAGGGAGTACCGGAATCGCAGTACCAGGCAGCAAGTATTGATGGAGCGGGAGCCTTACAGCGGTTCTGGCACATTACACTGCCGAATATCGGAAACGGCATTGCCCTCTGCGCCATGCTTCGCACCATTGATACGTTCCGTCTGTTTGAAAAAGTAAATATTCTGACCGGCGGAGGTCCGGCAAACACCACGACCACCATTACCCAGTTCATGTATACCTATGGCATAAAGACCCTGAAATTCGGTTTTGCAAGTGCCTGTGCCATTGTGATGACGATATTTGTGCTGGTAATGAGTGCCGTATATATTAAAAAAGCGATGAGGACATGACACATATGACAGATTTTGCAGCGCAGGTTACATTTATTAATGTAGGAAACGGGGACGCCATACTGGTGGAGGTTCCCAACGGAAACTGCCGGGAAGGCAGATTTGTGATGCTCATTGACGGCGGCAGTAATGAAAATGCCGAATATGAAGAAACAGCGACCGAAAGAATACGGGCGGCAGAGTATCTGGAACAAAAGGGAGTTGGGCATATTGACATTATGGTATGCACCCACATTCACGAGGACCATACCTGCGGCCTTTTGCCGGTTGCAAAAAAATGGCTGCCGGGAGAACTGTGGCAGCCTTTTCCCATGGAAACCGTATCTATGATGAAATATCTATGGATGAAGGCCGAAACCGAGTCCGGAAATAAGATTATTGCCGCATTGAATGATTTTCACAAATTAACCACCTATGTGAAAGAAAACGGTGGAAAAGTCCTGCAAAAAACTCCGTTTATGGGGAGAAGTGAAAGAGTGGAAGTCCTGGGTCCATCCGCGGCAGCCCTTGAGAGGGAAAACGAATGGATGAAAGAGTTGTATGGAGAGGGGCACACGGAACTCTTGCCGGAAATGGACCGGTATATGAACAGCGCCAGCCTGCTGCTGCGTTTTACCTGCGGCGGAAAAACTTTCCTTTTTACGGGGGATACGGAGAAGGATTGTTATAAGGACTGCATGGAAAAAATCCGGGCGGATGTTTTCAAAATAGGGCATCATGGACAGGAAAACAGCCTAAGCCGGGAGGTTCTGCAGGCGGTATCGCCCAAGGCGGCAGTTATCTGCGTATCCAGTGACCGACGGTATGAGAGCGGCTCCCCCGTTGTTTTGCAGATGCTTGCAGAAGCGGGAGTCAGGACGTATTATAGTGATTGTCCGGCGGTTCCCCCGTACACGGATGGGGTAACGGCACACCGGGCGGTGGTATTTCAGGTAGGAAAGGATGAAACTTTGCAGGTGGCTTATGAAAATAACAGATAACATGGACAGAGATAACATGAATGCAGATAGCTTTAACACGGACAAGATTAATACAGAGGAATTGGAAGCCCTTCTTAAGAAAGCGGGAAAACTATTTGCGGACAGGAATGCGGCAGCCCATACCCGCGAAAAAGGCGTTGCGGATTATGTCACGGAAGTGGACTTTGCAGTGCAGCAGTTTATCCGCAGGCGTTTGGAGGAGCTGTACCCGGAAGTACAGTTTTTAAGCGAGGAAAAAAGTAACGAAGAAATTGATAAAGACGGACTTGTCTGGGTGCTGGACCCGGTGGACGGCACCACCAATCTTATTCATGACTACCGGGCAAGTGTGATTTCTCTGGCACTCATGCAGAAAGGCAGCGTGGTGCTGGGCATGATTTACAATCCCTATACGGACGAACTGTTTTCGGCGCAAAAAGGAAAAGGAAGCTATTGCAACGGGCAGAAAATAGAGGTGTCCGGGGCGGAAACAATGGAAAAATGCCTGATATCCATAGGAACTTCTCCTTATTATAAGGAAATGGCGGAGAAGAATTTCAAGGTATTTCAGGCAATTTTTAAGGATTGCCAGGACATACGGAGAAGCGGTTCCGCGGCACTGGACTTAGCATATGTGGCATGCGGACGAATAGAAGCATATTTTGAGCGGAACTTAAAAATCTGGGACTATGCTGCCGGCATGCTTTTAGTGCGGGAATCCGGCGGACAGGTGACGGACTACCGGGGAAACGATGCAGATACAGAGATGATAAGCAATATCACAGCCGCAAACCCAAAAATAAATTCTGTCCTAACAGAGAAGTATCTGCACCTCTCAAAGTAAATTCCCTGCTGACCGCGAAGTACCTGCAGGTGTGACTTATTCCTCACCCGTAATATATTTTTCAATTTGTACCAGCATAAATTCGATGGTGTCCGGCAGAGCCTCCTCCACTAAATTGGCACGGACCTCGCGCATGGCATAAATGCTCTTGACGAGGTTCATGACCAGCCCCTTGTTCAGGTCCTTCCGGGCATCGGACATGAGGGCGAGGCAGTGCTCCAGCACGGGCATCTGCTCTTTGGTATAAAAATTTTCCGGGGCGATTAAATGGCGCTGCACCCACAGAAAATCCTCGATGGACATAAACTGCAGCAGGTCGTAATCACACTGCAGGTATTTACGGAAAAACAGGAAAAATTCGTGTGTGGTCATTTGTTTGCGGCCGCCTAATGCCTCCGCTAACATCATCGCGATATGGTTGCTGCAATATTCTTCGAGAGCTGACAGGTAGGCCTCCTTTGACTCATAAAAATGGTAAAAGGTGCCTTTGCCGATGCCGCAGCTTTTGGTGAGCTTGTCCACGGTAAGCCGCCGGGGACCGTACTGCTTGAAAAGCTGTATGCCCTCCGTAAACATTTTTTCCCGGATAACTGCCTGTTCTTCTGCTGTAAAATGCATTATTTATCCTCTTTTACACGGAGCAGGGTTTCATCCCTTCTGTCAAGCATTTCCAGCCACAGAAGAATAGTGTCCATGGCTGCCTGCTGGTTGCCCACATTGCAGTGGTCTGCTCCCTGTTCTTTTTCTGTAATTTCACGGGCGGTAATGGATTTCGCGTTCTTCAGCAGGTACATCTGTTTGCCGATGGAAGCTCTGGCGCTCATGGTGTCCTTGCTTCCGCCGATAATCAGGTAATCCTTCGTCAGCTTGTCAGCAAGGGGATGCAGGTCTATTCTGTGCAGATAATGCAGCAGGGAATAGACGCCCTTTACACCGGTGCGGTGGAAATACGTGTCAAAAAATGCCATCCCTTTTCCCTTCTTAACAGTATACATCAAATCAATCAGCCAGCCAAATAAAAATAATATAACATTGAGCAGTCCCCAGATAAGACCGGCTGCGAAGGAGGAGTTGTGGAGGTTCGTGCGGAGTGCGGGAAACTGGGCAACGCTGACACAGCGGGTAATTCTGTCATCGAAAGCAGATGCTCTCGGCGCGTAGAAGCCGCCATAGGACTGACCCACCAGGGTCACATTTGTCAGCTTCATGTAATCTAACACGTTCTTGACCGGTTTTTCCCATTCAATGGGAAGCGTCGCACCGTGCAGACGGATCGTAGCTCCCTGGCCGGGACCTTCAAACAGATAAACGGTGTAGCCGTTCTGACGCAGGTACATGCACTGCGGGAAAAATTCCTCGTAGTTGGAGTCAAAACCGCCGTGAACCACAATATCGCCCCTGGAAGCTCCGTCGGGGTTCATTTTGAAAAGCGGGAGGGTATAGGTTTCGTAAGGAACCTCGATTTTTTCCACGATGGGATGTTCGCCTGCAAAAAAGTCTTCAAAGTAAGCAAAGAAAAGCTCGCGGGCCTTGCGCCAGCATCTTAAAGACTCCGGGTCCTTCCAGTCCATATAAAATTCCGCCATCCGGTAAAATCCCATGGCGCTTTTGATATTGCCGGCAGCTTCTTCCTCTTCTGCCGCCTGTGTTAAAACAGAGATCCAGCTTTTGATATCCTTAATTCTGGCTCCCACGGTGCGGACCTTGTCCAAATCGCCCATATCCATGTTAACAAGACGGTTCAACTGGAAATTGAGGGAGGGGTTGTCGTTCAGATGATACATGCCCGCAGGCAGGACAATCGGCTGTGTAATATCATATTTTTCATGCTGCTCCATAACTTTTTCTCCTTTACGTGACTAATTTACATTGATTCGGTCACGTATATGTTAGCTTAAGCTAACCAATATGTCAAGAAGACAAGCGAAAATTTCCGTAAGCCTTGACGGCTGCCGGTGGGATGCGGTAGCATGATAAAAATACAAAAGCATTTTGACCGTGCAAGGGAGGGATTTTTTGAGCAGTTATATAGCGGATTTGCGCAAAATCGTAGGGCACCGGACACTGATACAGTGCGCCGGCAGCATTATTATTGAAAATGAAAAGGGTGAAATTCTGCTGGGCAGGCGCACCGACAACCATATGTGGGGGTACGCCGGCGGCTCCATAGAAATAGACGAAAGAATAGAGGAATGCGCGAAAAGGGAGCTTTTTGAGGAGACCGGGCTTATCGCCGATGAAATGACTCTTTTTATGATAAATTCCGGCCCGGAGGTTCACTATGTGTATCCCAACGGCGATGAAGTTTCCAATGTGGAAATTATTTATCTTTGCAAAAAATACCACGGAACCCTGAAACGCCAGGAAGAAGAAATCGAGGAGCTGCGTTTTTTTGCCCCTGAAGATGTGCCGGATGCCATTTCTCCGCCCATCCGTCCGGTGGTGGAAAAATATCTGCGGATGCGGCAGAAAGAAAAAATGTCCGACTGACAATTTCCGTCAGCAGGAAAATCTTATGCTTGACATTCTCCTATTTTATGATATAGTTCTAAATGCAAATGAGTTGCATTTGCAAATAAGACAGGGAGATTATTCTATCATGTGGGACGTTATACTTGATACCGTTATAGACAGTGTAAAACTGATACCTTTTTTATTCCTGACCTATCTTGTCATGGAATATCTGGAAAATAAAGCAGCGGATAAAATGCAGAATGCCGTGAAAAAAGCGGGAAAATTAGGGCCTTTGTTCGGCGGCATTTTAGGGGCGGTTCCCCAGTGCGGCTTTTCGGCGGCAGCCACCAGCCTGTATGCCGGCAGGGTAATTACCCTGGGCACCCTGATCGCCATTTATCTTTCCACATCGGATGAGATGCTTCCCATTCTGATATCCGAAAAGAGCATCGGCACACTGACTATTATCAAAATTCTGATACTGAAAATGGTAATCGGTATGATTGCCGGTTTCCTGATAGATTTTTTTATACGTAAAAGCCATCACGGAGCAGGCGAAGATAAGGAAGAGCATATTCATGAACTGTGTGAGCATGACCACTGCCACTGCGGAAAAAGCAGCAGTATTGTGGGTTCTGCCTTTATCCACACCATAAAAATCACCGGCTTTATCCTGCTTGTTACCTTTATTTTGAATACAGTCCTGCATATGTGGGGAGAAGAAAATCTGCGCGGTCTGTTTTTGAATAAGCCTGTCATCGGGGAACTGATTGCCGGTGTTGTTGGCTTAATTCCCAACTGCGCGGCGTCCGTAGTGCTGACCCAGCTCTATGTGGAAGGTGTGCTGAGCTTTGCCGCCTGCATGTCCGGACTTTTAGTCGGCGCCGGTGTGGGCATCCTGGTTTTATTCCGTACCAACCGGAATGTGAAAGAAAATATAAAAATTGTGGCGCTCCTTTATGGTATCGGCGTCATAGCAGGTCTGCTTTTAGAGCTTGTGCCCGCAGGATTTTTCCGCTGATGCTGTTTCAAGGGAAAAGTGGCATGACCCGGAAAGAGCAGTCATTATAATACAGAAAGAATACTGATTATGGAAGAAAAAGAATATTGTTACCCGAAGGGTATTAAATGGACAAAACAGAGAAAAGATGTATATCATGTGCTGGCGGAAAGTAAAGAACCGCTTTCCGCAACGCAGATTTATCAGGAAATCCTGAAAAAAGAAGGCAACGTGGGGTATGCAATCTCCACCATTTATCGTATTCTTGCCACCTTTGAGGAAATGCATTTTGTGGAAAAAAGCAATTTTATCGGGGATGGTACGGTAGTGTACGAATGGAATAAGGGCAGCCACACACACTATGCCATCTGCCTGCAGTGCCACAAAAAAGTAGCGTTGCAGGTATGTCCTTTTGAGAATCTGCACCTGCACGGCGAGGCAAAGGATTTTGTGGTGACAGGGCATAAATTGGAGCTTTATGGGTATTGTAAGGAGTGCGAAAAGAAAAAAATCAAAAAAATTACAAAAAATTAAAAAAAGGGGTTGCAATTTTTCAAAGTATGACATATAATAACACTTGCGTTATGAAACAACAAGTAAATACGCACCGCTAGCTCAGTTGGTAGAGCACCTGACTCTTAATCAGGGTGTCCAGGGTTCGAGCCCCTGGCGGTGCACTTACAAGTACCGATTTTCGAGGTTATCTCGGGGGTTGGTGCTTTTTTTGTGCCCTGATTAAGATACCAGATACCATGTTATAATATTTTAGTATCCACGAGAAAAGAAAATAGAGTCCAGCTTATAGACATCCGCTCCCAGCATTTTATATTGAGCCGCCATCTGGCTATAGGTTTTAGTTACATTATAATCACTATGCCCCATGAATACCCGGAGAAATTCCAGATTGCCACCACCCATGAGGTAAGAAGTAGCGAAAGTATGCCGGAGCAGATGAGCATGTACCCGGTTTATGCCGGATGTAACTTTTAAATCCTGGAAGAGCTGCTTAATCGCATTGGATGTCATGGGTTTTCTGTCTTTCATAGACAAAAATATAACTCCGGAAGCTCTACCGGATATACTTAAGTATATATCTATCTGCCGGAGCAGGAAGTCAGGAATAAGGGTAAGTCTGCTTTTACATCCTTTTGTATTTAATATCTGTATGACATTTCTATCTTTTAGAATATCAGACACTTGCAAGTGTATTACTTCCTGACTTCTAAGACCACAATCCAACATAAAATGAATAATGCAATAGTTACGAACTCCCAGCTCTGTAGACATATCAAAACAATCATCCAGTTTCTTTACCTCATCTTGAAATAGAACCATCTTAGGCGTCGCATCATCCTTAGGCAGCTTTACCTTTTTCAAATAGTCCTGGCAAATATCTTCCTCATAGCAGTATTTTAAGAATGCTTTAACCGAGCGGCAATAACTCCGAATAGTTGTATTTTTTACACCCTTTGAACGTAGATACAATATGTAAGCACTGTATATATTATCCGGCATATCTGAAAAGGAAAGGGCAGTAACATCCTTCCGGTATCGTTCTTCCAGGAAGTCAAAGAAGAGCTTCAAGTGTCCGGCATATGTTTTCAGAGTACCAGCGGCAACATATACCTGCCGATCTTCCACATATGCCCGGTATGCTGCTGTAATTGTCATGCGGTCAACCTCCTTGACAAGTCCAATCAGACAAGGTATTCTGACTATAGATATCACCTGTATCTGTGCAGATGATGTCATATTGATGTGCAACAGCATCATATTCTATTGTCCCGGCAAGCTCATCCTCATTGAGAAGCCGGGATTTTTTACTTTTATACCGTCTTGCATTTTCTATATCGTTATCATTCATCCTTAAAAGAGCTTCTGCCGCATCCTGTAGCGGTGAGTCCGAATTGATACCGCGCTGATAAAATCCCAACATGACAGCCGAATTGATTACTCTTTTCCGCATAGCTTCTACATTCAGTTTTCTGTTATATGTCCGTACAAGCTCCAACTGCTCCGGCGTCATCTTCACGTCTATGCACCTGGTAGAGCGGAGAGCATTCCAAAAGCCACACATAGGACGGCGGCTTTTATTACTGTCCCCGGATTTTTCTACGAGCTTAAATACTCTGCTTGTCAGGTAATCCATTATTAACTTTCGGTTGTCCAAATAGTCATATATACGTTTACACTCCCCAGTATTGGAATTATCCCGGAACGGGAGCAGCTCATAAGACTTAGAATGCCTTCTCATAGTCTGATATTCCACATTGACTATTAAGTTAGGGTCCGGCGTGAGCTTCTGGGCAAGCTTTATTATTTCATCCTCTGACATCTGTATATTTCCTGTAAGGATATCCTGGCACATCTGTGTATAAGTAGGATGCTGCCCGTATTCGGCGTAAAACTCTAACCTTGCATAAAAACGGTAGAACCAGGAGCGCTTTTTATATGCCTTTTCATAGACATACATATCATAAGCATTTATAAGTCCGTTCATTTTCCAAATCTGGAAAAACCACGGCTTATAATTCTGCTCAACGACCTCACGAGTTTTCTGATAGATGCGGACGAAAACCTTATCAGAACGCTTTCCAAGACATACATAATCAATTTCATAATCTTCACTCCCCACTTTGTTAGTTACATAAGTAGCATTTTTGAAACGGTCAACACGCATCTTATAAAAATTGTCCGGATTGAAAAAGGTTTCCGGGTCTTTCAAATAGTTAGAGTGCCAGCAGTAATCTATACGGTTTTCCTGGACAAAATCAACATCCAAGTGAAAATAGGCAGTTAAGGCCTTTATGTATCTGTAAGAATTTTCAAAGGCTGCATGAATGCCGAACATCCAGAGCATGTAAGAACGTATCTGAACTATGCACTCACATGTGACCGATTGCCCGCCGTCCAGCGACTTAGGCACCACCGGTGCTAAAAATATATCGAAATACTCCGGATATGAAAGACACACCGTATAAAACCGGGAAAAGGTTATAGGCTTTAAAACAATCCGCTTATCTATATCCTTAAGTCTAATCTCCGAAGTATCTCCATATCCCATACTGTCATAGAGATACTTAAAGTACCTTCTCATTCCTAATACATACTTATCTTTAGTATCAGACCTAAAATCCTGCTTAAACTTTACCGAATAGTAAAAAGTATCTATATTATGCAAAAATTTCTTCTTTGTGCAGCTAAACCAGTGCTCCTGGTCGTCTGCTGGCATTTCTTTGCATATCATGCTATCAAAATAACGTGTATCTATCATGCCGCAAATCTCCTTTTGTATTACAATATGTCTTTTTTTGAATTTTTCCCAAGATGCCCTTTTTGGGAAATTGCTTTTTTGCCCTCAAAGTATCTATAGCACTGTTTTTTTGAGTGTATTACAATGTATTTTGAGACCACGTATTACAGGACGTGGTCAGCTGGAAAAAGTTCAAAAAATAAAAGCGGTTGCATTCGCTTTTTCGTTCTTTCTCCGCAAGGCATCGCCGGGGCCCCATTTCCCCGGCTCAACCTTGCAGAGCCTCTTTACACCTTATTTCCTTCAATAGTCTGAAAAAGTCCGTAAGAGTCGTAAAGGTCATATACCTTTTTCGTTCCAAGGAAAAATTCAGAATATACTTTTTGTTTCATGGGGTACCATATCTTTATGTATATGAATAAATTATCACCGGTAAGGAATCCTAAAAGCTTTCCGAACAGTCCGGCTCTGGATACTTTTCTATGCTTTATCTCATTTTCTACCAGGCTTCGTATCTGTCTATCCAGCATCCGGTCAAACTGCGCTATTAGTCCTATGTAAAATCCAAGCTTCCTATGTTGGGAGTAGAAGGACACCCAGCCGGAAGTTTTTATAAGCTGCCAGTCCCGGGAGTTAAAGAGAAGCTGCGCTTCATCGATGAATAAATACAGCTCATCCTCTTTCAGGCGCCGCCCTTTATGCCTGGCATATCGAATAGCAAACTTAATTAACCGCTCCGGATACAGCCGGGAGTTATCAACATATATATATGTTCCCTTGCGTTTCTTCACCGTGTTCTGGTTGACGTAGAAATTTCCGATAATGACGCAGTTATACATCCGCAGCCGTTCCCGGATAATCTTCGCCACATGCAACGACTTCCCACTGCCGGGCGTTCCGCTATAAAGTTCTATCATTCCGGCATATCCCCCTTACTCAATCATTTTTACCCACCGCAGCAGGAGCTGATAGAGATAATACAAGCCTATAACAGATATCCAGGCGGTAGCTATTGCCACAAGAGTTCCAACCGGGACAAACCAGTTAAGGTAAGGCAGGAAATTCAAAGATGCCAGTTTATTTATATACGGTCTAAAAGGAGAAGTTGGCAGAAGATTATATAAGGAGTTTGCAAATTTATCTACCAGGCTTGTAAATGTGTCCATATCATCACCTCATTTTTGTATTACATTTTTTCTTAAGCAACGAAACACCGGCATTAAAATTGTAATACAATTACCATTTAATCATCTTAGGAGTTATCGATATCAGAGCCAGGATAAACGATACCGTTATACAGGCTCGGAATACCTGGGCGGCAGAGTCCAAAAAAGAAAGGTCTATCACAAAGGTATATTCATAATCTATAGCCGGAAAAGCTATAGGTACTTCAAATTTTGGCGTTTTGGCATCTGCACAAAGGGTCTTAAGCAATGCGACCAGGTCAAACGGCACACAGAAAGGAAAAACCGTAGACAAATCGTAGGTATATTTCTTTATATCTGCATCTGGAACCGGAGCTATTATAGGGTCTTGTGCCGGGTCTGTAGCTGGTACCGTCTTTTCTACAGTATCTCTTACTGTATTTTTATAAGTTTCATTATTTACATCAGGGTCTACATCAAAATCCGGCAACCGGTCCAAAGAATACTTTAAGGCAGGTTTTAATTTTAATAAATCTTGTATACCAACTCTGCGCCCAGCTATCACATCAAACATTGATGGAACAAGGCTTATAAGTCCAGGCATATTAAAAGGACAATTCAACACTTTTACACCATCTGGCAGAGTTTCACCATAAAATATATACCGTGCATACTTTATTCCGTCCTCACGAGTTGCAAACTCAGGTACATTAAAATTAAACACATAACTATAATTTTGATTATCAGAACCTTTGTAAGCAAAACCTGAGGGAAACTTAGTTTTTGTAACTTTTGTAGTTCCGTCCAAAAAATACGCAGTCTGTGTTATTGGTATATCATTGACATAATAACAACCTTCATCAGATGTATGAAAACTATAAAAATAATAATTTTGCCGTTTGCTATCCCAAGCATAAAAAAGATATTCATCAGCGCCTATAGTATAATCACCAATTTCATATACATATTTTTTAATTTTATTAACGGGTTCTGCAGCTTTTGAAATCATAGTATATATACCATGCAAGGGGCGTTCACCAACTACTCCGGAAAAAAATCTTTCTCCAGGTACCTGCTGCTTTACGGGCAGATTATTCTGATTTGACAACAGCCATGCTCTTGCAGCTTCAAAAATCGGCGCACCCAAAACGGCGGAGTTAATGTTTCCATTACCAAGCGGATTATTATTACTGCCACCACTTCCCCCTTGAATAACCTTAAACTTTTCCCATTGTTCCTTAGCGGGTTTCAAAGCAGATGTCCCCTCTGTGATAATATTGGATAAATCAATAGAAGCTCCGGCGGAGTTCTGCAAAAGTATCAGCCTGTTTCCGGAACTGTCCACGGCATACCCGGCGGAGTCCGTTCTTGTGCCTACCGGTACCACTGCATCACAGAAGCTTTCAAAGCAGCTCATGGCGTCATCATATTCCATTTCATCCGCTTCCATAAATCCGGCGGCTACCATAGCATTTACCATAATGGTATAAAACAACTCCGAAAGCTCCGCATCCAGAGCTATATCGGAAGCCATGGCTGCCTTGCTATAAAAGGGCGTCATAACCGAACTAAAACCGATTATGGCAGCCAGTATAAAAATCATAATCTTTTTCATATATCCCTACCTTTCCACCAAAAAAGGAGCAGGACACATCAGTGCCATGCCCCTTCTTTTGATATTATTTGTGCAACCATGAAAAACTAACTGAATTGAAGCTTAGCCTTTGCCTAAAGACTTAAGCCACTTAATACCGAACTTGACACCAACAACGGCGCCAACTACAACAGCGATTGCAGGAACTGCAATAGCCAGAACTCCCAGCAGGTCACCCTGTACGGAGTTAATAGCGGACTGCATTACATCCGCAACTTTGAAAGTAGAAGCAGCTTCATCTGCTACCATAGATAATAAAGGCATTAGTTTGTCCTCCCTTCTAAAAGATGAAATACTGCAGTAATAACATAACCGCAGCCCATTGATATAAATTCAAGAGCGGCACCGGTTACCGCCATTGAAGACAAAAGAGTTATATATTCAGACATCCGACCACCTACTTTCTGCTACTGGGAAATCCCAGGGAAAAAACCATACCCACCAATAACCCAACACCTATAAGAATTGCTACAAGAATATACTGGCAATCCTGCAGAATGGTTACAACTTCCGAGTTATCGGAATAAGTAACCACTTCCTGCTGCAGTGTCTCGCCTGAGGTAGGGATATCTTCAATCTGTCCCGATACATCCGGCACAATGGGGGAAGCATTGCCGCCGGATACATCAGAACCGGATACATCAAACACAACCATTACTTTTTAGCTCCTGCTTCTTCAAATTCGCCGACCTCGAACGGTTTTAAGAATGTTACATCTACCAGTTTAAGGACGGGTTTACCGTCTGCTCCGATTGACATAATGAAATCACCTTCATAAATGCCGGGAGCACAGGGGATTTTGCTGCGCATCTCATAATCCAGGGAAACCTTGCCGCGCTGGTAACCTATAGCTTCATCCGGCTTAAGGGAGCGCATCGGCTTCATCTGTTCGCCCTTACTGCCGTAAAAGAAGTAGTTTACCGTAACACCGCGCATGGTGTCCTTTCCGTCCTCCTTGATTTCATAGGACTTTGCATACATTATTAAAATCTGCATTTTACTTGTCATTTCCATGTCTGTTCTCCTCTCGTCTTAATACCTTGACTGCATTTACTAATGCATCAAGCTCTTTCTGTTTATGTGCTATTTTTTGTACTACCATTCTTTCAATCTTAGAAATAATGGATTTACGCATTACTATATACTGTCCCATCCCGGCATCAGTGAAATTCAGACAGGTCACTTCCGGATGTTCCTTTTTGATGCATTCCGAAAACCAGGCAAACCACTCTTTACTGTCTCCTGATATGTAACCGTTTTTCTGCAGCTCCTCTTTGTAGAAGTTGTAGGCATCTCTATCTTTTTCTCTCATACTCAACTCTTTCCTTTCCCGGCTGTATATCGCTGCCGATAGGCTTAGATATCATCATCAGCACACGTATTAAGTAGGTATCCCTGCCGGAAGTCTGTTCCCGCGCATTTCTGGTACCGTTCATAGTGACTACCGCCCGCCAAAGAGGGCGGTGCGGATAGCGCGCGGTGCAAGTTTCGGCTTGCCCCGCGCGGGGTATGGGGCGCGCAGCCGCCTTAGGAGTCGTCGTTGAGTTCTTTCCGTATGATGTCAAGGAGCTCGTTGCAGCTTCGTTCTGCAGATAAAGCTACCCGGCGGATGGCTGCCAGGTCGTTGGACAATGTCCAGTAGTCATCTATTCGCTTTCGGGCGCTGTCTACTCTGTCCTGGTAAAGCTGTATCTCTTTCTGGCGCTTCTCCGTGCCGGAAAAGTAATCATCCAGGACGGCCTGCAGCTTGTCCGTGAAGTTCTTGCCGTCTTGCTGCTCTATCAATTCCACCGTATCGGCATCAAGTCTGATTGACTTGCTTACTGTTGTTTTCCTCATAGCATCATCTCCTTTCCCTGCTGCTCCGCAATGGGTTTACATGCAGTAAATATTTGTGATACAATATTAGGTAAAAGCAATTTGAAATAGTAATAAATGTATTACACTTTTTATAATATTAGCGTTTGCGCTAAATGTCAATAGTAAAAATAGCGAAACCGCTATTTATTTCTGAGGATAAAACATGGACATAGTACAGAGAATTAAAACAAAATGCAAAGAAAATGGAACAAATATCAGTAATTTAGAGAAAAACTTAGGTATTGGAAACGGAAATATAAGAAGATGGAACACCCAAAACCCAGGAAGCGATAAAGTAATAGAAGTAGCGAATGCGCTAAATGTAAGCATAGACTGGCTGCTTACAGGAAAAGAAATAGGTATGCTTTCCGAGGATGAACAAAAACTTGTTGACTTATATAGAATGGCAGATGAGAGGGGAAAGAAAAACATCCTGCGAACAGCAGAAGCTGAACGGATGGAGCAAGACTCATCTGCTTCCAAGATTGGATAAGGGGGCACAGAAGATAATGGAAACCATGCAGAGCATTCAAAAATGGATGTATGGCGTAAGAGATTATTTATACACCCTAAAAGAAAACATCAATGTATATCTAATGAGTCTTCCGCCGGAACAAGTAGCCATGATAACCATAGGCGCCGTTTTAGTCTTGATTTTGTTTACTAAAATATGCGGTATAGTAATAGATGCCTTCCAACCTGACGAAGTAAAAGTAAAACGCAGGAAGAAAAAAAGCCGTCAAAATATACAGATAGCACATGGTGACCACACCGCCGAACATGCCCAAGCTATGTGGGATGAAGTGAACAAAATATAGATAAAACGCACACGTTTAACTCTTAATCAGGGTGTCCAGGGTTCGAGCCCCTGGCGGTGCACTTACAAGTACCGATTTTCGAGGTTATCTCGGGGGTTGGTGCTTTTTTTGTTTACATATTGCCCAAAATGTCATATGATATTTATATGCTGTATGACAGTGAGAAAACGAAAGGCAAGAATTATGATTTTTGAAACACATGCCCATTATGATGATGCGGCATTTGATGAAGACAGAGACAGCCTGCTTCCTTCACTGCCGGAGGCGGGGATTGGCAAAGTGGTAAACGTGGGAGCAAGTCTTGCTTCCTGCAGAAAAACCATGGAAATCATGGAAAAATACCCATTTGTGTACGGTGCGCTCGGCGTGCATCCCAGCGAGACGGCAGAGCTTAATGAGGAGAATTTTGCATGGCTTCGGGATGTACTGCTGCATGAAAAATGTGTGGCAGTGGGAGAAATCGGCCTGGATTATTACTGGCCGGAGCCCGACAGGGATACACAGAAAATTTGGTTTAGGCGACAGTTGAATTTAGCAAGAGAACTGCACAAGCCCGTTATCATCCATTCGAGGGACGCGGCACAGGATACCATGGAAATTTTAAGACAGGAGCACGCAGAGGAAATCGGCGGCGTGGTACATTGTTTTTCCTATTCCGAGGAGATTGCGGAAACGGCAGTGAAAATGGGATTTTATATCGGCGTCGGGGGAGTTCTGACTTTTAAAAATGCCGCAAAGATAAAAGAGGTTGTGAAAAAAATACCGCTTGACAGAATTGTCCTGGAAACGGATTGTCCGTATCTTTCACCGGAGCCGTTTCGGGGAAAGCGCAATTCATCTCTGTATATTCCCTATGTGGTGGAAAAAATTGCGGAGCTGAAGCAGGTTTCTGCGGAAGAAGTGGAAGACATTACCTGGAAGAATGCGGAAGATTTATATGGTTTATCAAAAAAGTAAGACAAAGAGTGGGGAAAAGAAATGAAAAAGGAGTATACAGCAGGCGGACGGAAAAGAATTGTTCCACTTATGACTCTTTTGTTTATTGCGGTTATATGTATACTGACAGGGGTAACATCCTATGCAAAAGAGGAAGAGGTTAACAACAACAGAATTTTATTTATCAGTTCTTATTCACTGTCAAGAGATACCGTACAGTTAGAAATTGAGGGGATCCAGAGTGCACAGCCGGATGATTTTATACTGGATTATGAATTCATGGATACATACAGAGTATATGACGATACGGCTATGCAACTGTTTTATGAAGGACTGAAATATCGATTGTCCCAGGTGGAGGAATACGATGCGGTGATTCTGGGAGATGATGCGGCGCTGCGTTTCTTTCTGAAGTACCGCGAAGAGCTGTTTTTGACACAGCCGGCCTTTTATATAGGGGTAAATGATGAAGCTTTAAGTAAAAGGGTAGAGAAAGACCCCAATATAAAAGGGATTATGGAGCGGCTGCCTGTAAAAGAAAATCTGGAAAAGGCACTGGAAATCTACCCGGAAGCGGAAACGGTGTATGCCATTGTGGATGACAGCCTGACGGGAACTGCCGAAAGCCAGAATTACGATGCCATGCAAAAGGAATTTCCGGACCTTAATTTTGAGAAAATCAATACCTCACAGTTGACGCAGGAAGAGCTTCGCAAGCAGATTATGGCCATGCCGGAGAAAGCCATTCTGATTTATTACTGCATGAACGAGGATGCGGAAGGCAGACAGTACACCAATAAAGAAGCGGTAAATTTTATATCCCTTTATACGAAGATTCCGATTCTGTACTTTCTGGAAAATGACCGGATTGGTGAAAACATACTGGGTGGATATTGCTTTTCTATAAAAAATTCTGCGACGGAAGTTATGAAAGCGGCGGTCAAAGTGGTTCGCGGCGACCGTAAAATGCAATATGTGTATTTTAAGGATAGTGGACTTTATGTCTGGAGTCTGAATGCGGATATGTTGAAGAAGTTTCAAATCAGCCGCAAATATTTCCCGGATGATACGGTTTATGTAAACGATGTTCCGTCCTTCTGGGAGAAAAACAGTGAGATTATTACGCCGATTATCCTGATTGTTGTGGTTTTGTGTGCTATTTCAGCCTGGCTGTGCCTGGATAACGTAAAGCGACGTAAGATGATGAAGGAGATGGAAGAAATGAAGGACCATCTGGAGAATGCATCCCAGCATGACTTCCTGACGGGACTTCCCAACCGCTCCAAATTTATGTCGGATCTGCAGGAGATTATAGCAAAGAAGCAGCCCTGTACCGTTATTATGCTGGATTTGGATAACTTTAAGGGCATCAACGACACCATGGGTCATGCCATGGGTGATGAAGCGCTGAAGGGAGTTGCCAACCGGCTAAAAACTCTTAAGACACCGCTTCTTACAGCATATCGTTTTGCCGGTGATGAATTCATTCTGATTTTGCGCAGCGACAATCCTAAGATTTCCGACAATGCGGTAATGCAGTGTCTGCAGGTATTCCGCAAGCCCTACAAGATGATGGGGAAGCCTATGGATATCCACGGCAGTATCGGTGCGGCATGCTATCCTGCCGACACCCTGGATATGGAAACACTGATTGTCTGTGCGGATGACGCCATGTATGCCATCAAGAAAGAGGGCAAGAACGGCTGCATGTTCTACCGGGATTTACCTAAAGATATTGATAAAAAATAAATATTTATTGAAAAACGATAAAAATATATTGACAGTCGATATGAGACCATGCTATAGTGAGTACACGTTAAACAGGTGTGCTTCTATGGCATGGTTTTTTTCTGTGGCAAATCCCGCTGCACGGCATTTTGTCATCGGAAAGGAAAGAGGTTATCATGAAAAAAGAAACGATTGTAAAAATAACGAAGTATCTTTTGGATTTTATGTTCTTTGCGGGCATTCTGGTGACACTGACGCTGCCTCTCAGCGTGAAATGGCTGGGCAAGTATTTAGATGCCTGCAAAAACCACTATGGAGAAACGGTGACGATTTATTTTGTGCTGGGTGTACTTGCCATTGCCATTCTGGGCGAGCTGCGTAAAATGTTCCGCACGGTACTTAAGGATGACTGTTTTGTGCAGGAAAACGTAGTGAGTCTGCAGCGCATGGGAACCTACAGCTTTATGATTGCTTTATTTTCACTGGTGCGCATGCTGTTGTTTGTATCCATTACCATGCTGGTAGTCATCCTGGTGTTTATCGTTGCCGGACTGTTCAGCAAGACGCTTGCCATTGTCTTTGACAAGGCGGTGAAGTATAAGGAAGAGAATGATTTGACGATATAAAGAGCCATCAAGGGTCATGTGTGAGCTGAAAAGCGGGAACGAAGCGGAAAAGACGATAAACACATGGGATGCATAGGCAGAAACGCATGGATGCAAGGGCAGAAAGGAAGATTGATATGGCGATTAAGATAAATCTGGATGTAGTGATGGCGCAGCGTAAAACAGGGCTTACGGAGCTGGCGGAGCAGGTAGATCTGACACTTGCAAACCTGTCCATCTTAAAAAACAACAAGGCGAAGGCAATCCGTTTTTCCACCCTTGAGGCTATCTGCAAGGCGCTGGACTGCCAGCCGGGGGACATTCTGGAATATGTGGAAGAAAAGGAGGAAGAGGACCATGAATGACAGGAACTTAACAGGTAAAATGAAAGAAAATTACCGCTTCTTTGGGATAGGTACGGCATTGTATGCCGGTTTTTACGCCCTGTGTCTGTATAAAAACAGCGGAGGCATTGCCTTTACTTTTTTTATCGCAGGAAGCCTCTGGTTTTACTGCTTATGTATGAAAAAGTTAGAGGTTTCCTTAAAAAAAGGCAGCATTTTTTATCTGGTGACGGTGATGCTGCTGGCGGTATCGACCTTTATAACGGGGGACGGCAGAATAATCGCCATGAATAAAACCGGTATCTTTTTCCTGACGGCAAGCTTTCTGCTGCATCAGTTTTTTGAGGATAAAAACTGGAGCTTTTTTAAGTACATGGGAAATATCATAAAGCTGCCCTTCGTCTGGATTGCCAAGGTGCACAGACCCTTTGTGGATTTCCATAAGAAGGAAAATGAAAAGCAGGATAACAATGCACTTTACGTGGTGCTCGGTCTGCTTGTGGGTATTCCGCTGCTGATAGTTGTCTGGGAGTTGCTGTGTGCGGCGGATGCGGCATTTGCCCGGATTAGCCGGAATATATTCGGAAGCCTGAATTTTGGCAGTGGTTTTCAGATTGTGTTCATGGTGTTGGCAGCATTCTTTGTCACTTACGGCATTTTTGCCTATCTGGCAGAGCGTTCCCTGTCGGATGAAGCTCGGGAAAAAACACCGGTGGAGGCGCTTCCCGCCATTATTGTGCTGATACCGCTTACTGTTCTTTATATGGTTTTCTGCTGGATACAGATTTTCTGTCTGTTTGGCGGAAACTTTAATATGCAGGGAATGACCTATGCGGAATATGCCCGGAGAGGATTTTTCGATTTGCTTGCGGTCTGCATCCTGAACCTGATACTGGTGCAGGCGGGCTATGGTTTTTTTAAGAAGAACAAGGTTCTCGATATAACTATGACAGTTATGTCAGCTTGTACATACATTATGATAGCTTCCTCTGCGTTCCGTATGATACAGTATGTGAAGCATTATAACCTGACCTTCCTCAGAGTGTTTGTCCTGTGGTTTCTGGTGGTGCTCACCGTGCTTCTGACAGGCGTGATTATCAGTATTTTCAAAAGAAGCTTCCCACTGTTCCGGTTCAGCATGGTGGTGGTGACGGTGTGCTATCTGCTCCTATCCTTTGCCCATGTGGATTACTGGATTGCCAGCTACAATCTGTACAGAGGCGAGACAGCAGGCACGGCATCGTACCACATGGGACATACGGACTATTCCTATCTGCGGTACATGTCATCGGATGCGGCTCTGGCATTCCGGGAATATATAGAGGATGGGGGAAAAGAAGCTGCTTCCGCAGACGAGGGTGTATGGTATGGGGAAGACGGTGAAAGAGAATATTTTGTTCTGGAAGAGGACTGGCTCACATACTATACGAAGAGAATGGATACACGGTACGAAAAGATGGGTATCCGCGGTTTTAATCTTTCACAATACATTGCAAATAAGGTGCTGCACGGGAATTAACCCGGCAGCACCCTGCTGTTTTCATTCTTGCATATTTGGCACATCACCGGCACAGAGCCGGCAGCACCCTGTTGTTTTATAATTTCGTGGTCCACCTGGTGCAGTCCCACACGTCGGTTGCCCAGTCTTCATAAAATTCCGGTTCATGGCAGACCATGAGGATACTGCCTTTATATTCCTGCAGGGCACGTTTCAACTCGTCCTTGGCATCCACGTCTAAGTGATTGGTGGGTTCGTCCAGAATAAGCACATTGGTATTTTTGTTAATCAGCTTGCAGAGACGCACCTTTGCCTGCTCGCCGCCGCTTAATACCTTCACCTTGCTTTCGATATGCTTGGTGGTGAGACCGCATTTCGCCAGAGCGGAGCGCACCTCATACTGGCTCATGCCCGGGAATTCCTGCCAGATTTCTTCGATGCAGGAGGTTTCAATGCCGGCAGGAGTTTCCTGTTCAAAGTAACCGATTTCCAGATAGTCTCCCTGCTCGGTGGTGCCGGACAGGGGAGGAATGAGTCCCAAAATGCTCTTTAACAAAGTGGATTTACCGATACCGTTGGAGCCGGTCAGGGCAATTTTCTGACCTCTCTCCATGGCAAGGGTAAGCGGATGGGAAAGGGGTTCGTCATAACCGATAACCAGGTCCTTCGCTTCAAAAATATAACGTCCCGGGGTGCGGGCTTCCTTAAAGCGGAATTCCGGCTTGGGTTTCTCCGCAGCCAGTTCAATCACATCCATTTTGTCTAATTTTTTCTGACGGGACATCGCCATATTACGGGTTGCCACCCTTGCTTTGTTTCTTGCCACAAAATCCTTCAAATCGGCGATTTCCTTCTGCTGCCTGTTGTAAGCGGCATTGAGCTGTGCTTTCTTCATGGCATAGACTTCCTGGAATTTATCGTAGTCGCCCACGTAGCGGTTCAATTCCTGATTGTCCATATGGTAAATCAGGTTGACAACGCTGTTTAAGAAAGGAATGTCGTGGGAAATCAGAATAAAGGCATTCTCATAATCGGTCAGATACCGTTTCAGCCAGGCAATATGCTCGGCATCCAGGTAGTTGGTAGGCTCGTCCAACAGGAGAATGTCCGGTTTTTCCAGCAAAAGCTTGCCAAGCAGCACCTTGGTACGCTGACCGCCGCTTAAGTCGGTGACATCCTTGTCAAGTCCCAGGTCCAAAAGCCCCAGCGCTCTTGCCACTTCCTCCACCTTGGCGTCAATCATGTAAAAATCATGCATGGTGAGCAAATCCTGAATGGTGCCAAGCTCTTCCATGTAGGCGTCCATTTCTTCCGGAGAAGCTTCCCCCATCCTGTCGCAGATTTCATTCATGCGGGTTTCCATCTCAAATAAAAAGTCGAAAGCCGAGGAAAGTACCTGGCGGATAGTCATGCCTTTTTGCAGGACGGTGTGCTGGTCAAGATAGCCCACACGGACATTTTTTGCCCATTCGATTTTGCCCTCATCCGGCATGAGCTTGCCGGTAATAATATTCATAAAGGTGGATTTTCCTTCGCCGTTGGCACCGATTAAACCGATGTGTTCTCCTTTTAAAAGACGAAAAGATACGTCCTGAAAAATGGCACGGTCGCCAAATCCATGAGTCAGATGTTCCACGTTTAAAATACTCATAATAATCTCCATTTCTTTTATAACCTGCGATTTAGTATAGCATGACCTTATTTTTTCATGCAAGAGGTATATTTTGCGGACGGAAGAGGCATACTTTGGAAAAGATTGCATTTTGCGGAAAAGCTTTGCAAAAAGCTGTTCCAATCTGCAGAAAGAAAGGAAAGTAACAATGAAGAAAAATAAAATTTTAACGGTCTGCTCATTGCTGGCAGTGTCCGTGGTACTGCTTACGGCATGCGGAAAGAAAAATAACGGAAACACCGGGGAAAATACGGAAAGCACTACGCCCCAGACATCTTCCCAGGCGGGAAACAATACCGGAAATACCCTTGCGGAAAGCACGGAACCTGCACAGGAAAGCACGGAGCCTGCACAGGAAAGCAGTCTTATGTACCTGCGTGATGCCGTAGCGGAAGCCCTTGGTGAGGACTACTGGCCCGACTCCGTAATGGAGCCTGAGTATGTGCAGGATTTGTACGGACTGAAGCCGGATATGTATGAGGATATTTTTGTGGAAACACCAATGATAGGTACGAATGTGGACACCCTGATCATTGTGCAGGCAAAAAAGGACCGGGTGGAAGATGTTGAAAAGGCTCTGAATACCTACCGGGAGGGCGAGATTAACAACACCATGCAGTATCCGATGAATATAGGAAAAGTGCAGGCTTCCCGCATTGAGACCATTGATAACTATGTACTTTTTATCCAGCTTGGCGGCAGCTCCGTAGATGCGGAAGAAGAGGGTGAAGAAAAGGTAATGGAATTAAGCCGGGAGCAGAATGAGAAGGCCCTGGAAGCCATCCGTCAGGCCCTGGAGGAAAACTCCGCCGGCAGCGGACGCACCCGGTAAACCTATGGTTTTGTCCGGTGTAGTCTTTTTGTTCCGGTTTCTACCGATATTTTTTCTATTGTATTTTCTGACACCGAAAAAGGCTAAAAACGCAGTGCTCCTTGCAGGGAGCCTCCTGTTTTATGCCTGGGGAGAACCGGTTTACATTGTCCTTATGCTGTTTTCCACGGTATCGGATTATCTGCATGGCATGCTGATAGAGAGAAACAGGGGGAAGCGGAAAGCCTTTTACTTTCTGCTTTCCTCCCTCACAATCAATCTGGCCATGCTCGGCTTTTTTAAATACAGCGGTGTAAATCTGCCGCTTCCCATCGGCATCTCTTTTTATACTTTTCAGACCATGTCCTATGTAATTGATGTGTACCGGGGCGAGGTGCCGGCACAGAAAAATTTTCTGCAGTTTGCGGTTTTTGTGACGATGTTTCCCCAGCTTGTGGCGGGACCCATTGTGACCTATGGTGATGTGGCGGAGCAGTTAAAGGAAAGGCATGCTTCGCCGGAGAACATGGCAGCAGGTATAGTGCGTTTCCTTGTTGGACTGGCAAAAAAGGTGCTTCTTGCCAACAATATCGGTGTTTTGTTTACGGAAGTAACATCGCTGTCATCAGAGAAAATGACAACTATGTCAGCATGGCTGTGCATTCTGGCTTATGCGTTTCAGATTTATTTTGATTTTTCGGGTTATTCGGACATGGCAATCGGGCTGGGAAAAATACTGGGCTTTACTTTCCCGGAAAACTTTCATTATCCGTATATTGCCCGCAGTATTACGGATTTCTGGCGTAGGTGGCACATGTCCTTAAGCGGCTGGTTCAGGGATTATGTTTACATTCCTCTCGGCGGCAACAGGAAAGGAATGAAACGGCAGCTTATGAATATTTTTATTGTCTGGACGTTGACCGGCATCTGGCATGGGGCGGGTATCAATTTCCTTTTGTGGGGTATGTGGTTTGCTCTTTTTCTTATATTGGAAAAGCTGTTTTTGGGAAAAATCCTACAGAAAATACCGGGATTTTTCGGCTGGATGTATACCATGTTCCTGGTGCTTTTAAGCTGGAGCTTTTTTTCCATAGAAGACGGAGCGGTGCTTGCCAATGTGTGGCGTTCCCTGTTTTTCCGGGCGCCGGGAGGTGTATTCAACCGGGAAGCCCTTTATTTCTGGGAAAATTACCGGCTTTTGTTTTTCCTGCTTGCGGTCTGTTCCCTTCCCGTTGGAAAAAATGCGGCGGAAAAAATATGGCGGCACCTCTTCTGCACAGAGCATATCCAATCGGTGAAAGCAAGGGTACTGTCCTGTGCAGGGGCGGCTTCCTATACGGCATTGGAGATTTTATATCTGGGCGGATTGTTTCTGCTTTCCGTAGCCAATATTGTGGATGCCAGTTATAATCCGTTTCTGTATTTTCGGTTCTGATGGAGGTGGGCAAAATGTCATCGGAGAAAAACTTCACAGAACGCCTGCGGACGTGGGCAGTGCTGACGGTATTTCCGGCAGTTCTGCTTTTGATTTCCGTTGTGGACATGCTGCGTCCGGCAAAACTGTATTCTTCCTATGAAAATCGGAAACTGCAGCAAAAGCCGGAGTTTTCGGTACAGGCTGTCCGCACCGGCAGCTATATGAAAGAATATGAGGACTATGTAGCTGACCAGATTCTGGGGCGAAACCGTTATATTGCCATAAAGAGCGCGACGGACAGGGTGTTGGGGAAAAAAGAAATCAACGGCGTGTATTTAGCAACGGATGGAACTCTCATAGAAAAGCACACGGAGGAATTTTCTGCACAGAATACAGAAAAGACTCTGGAAGGACTGCAGAAACTGGAACGGCTGCTGCAAGGGAAGAGCCGGAGCTTTCAGGTACTGCTGGCGCCTACGGCAGACAATGTATACAGTGAAAAACTGCCGGCTTATGCGGAGGTGTTTCCGGAAGAAGCGCTGTGGCGGCAGTTCCGGGATGCCTGCGGAGAAAATACGGTGTTTCCGGATGTGTTTTCCCCTTTACGCAGTCATGCGGAAGAATACATTTATTATGGAACGGATCACCACTGGACCACACGGGGGGCTTATTATGCCTACCAGACCTGGGCAGAGGAAAATAATGTGACACTAATGTCGTATAATACGGATAAGGTTTCGGAAACTTTTCACGGCACGCTGCATTCCAAAACCAATCTGCCGGGACTGCCCTTCGATATTATAGAAGCCTATGCCTATGAGGGTATGCGTGAAGTGTACTACGATCTGTCGGAGACACCGGAGTATTCTCTTTATGCGGAAAAGTATCTCTCCGGGAAGAACCAGTACGGGTATTTTTTAGACGACAATCACATGCTGATAGAAATCCGGAATACCTCCTATAAAAAGGTGTCCACGGACAGAGAAAGAAAAAACAAAGGAACCTCTTTATTTATCATAAAGGATTCCTTCGCAAATTGTATGGTTCCGTATCTCAGCGAACATTATGAAACCATTTATATCTTAGATTTACGGTACTATAAAGGTAAGCTGACAAAAATTCTTGACAGGTATGTCACAAAAGATACGGATGTGCTTATTCTTTATAATATGTCTCATTTTGTAACGGAGTTCCGTTTTTGGGAATGACCTCTATATGGGAGTAGGTATTCACCAGTGTGACTACCAGCACAAGCAGGAGGACAAGTATCAAAACGAGAGTCACCGCATTTATGACGCTGAACAACAGCAGTATTTCCGCAAGAATAAAGAAGCAGTAGAAGCCGGTCACGATGCGGTAAGCTAACAGTCGTCCGGGGGTCTGCGCAAAGATAAGTCGTAAGACTCCTGCAAAAACGGCGAGAAACACATGATAAAGTACGGCAGCCCAGAGGATAATCCGGGCGAGCCACAAGCCTAAGGCTCCCATTCCGTAAACAATGGAATTTACCAACAGCCCGTAACCTTCCGGGTCGCTGATTTCATCACCGGACAGGGTGGCTTCTATCTTGTCTGCTATCTGCTCAAGGCCGCTGTTATAAGAGTACAGACTTGCCAGAAACAGACCGGCAATGCCGGTAATCACAAGGAATACCAGCAATGCCGTGAATAAATTTACATTTTGTCTGCTAAAAACTTTCTGGTTCATGAAGAAACAGTTTCCTTTCGTGTACCTTTTTTATGCACATGTTCCGCCTGGTTTCGTTTACATGAAGTCCGGTTCGCCGCTTGCGTCGGTAGTTGCTGCTTTGGCGGGAACGGGTGCATCGGCTACGTCGTTATTCTTTAAGAAGCCGGAAAGCACTGCGTTCAGGTCTACGCCGGTGGACTCTTTTAAGCCGTCGGTTACCTGATTTAAGGTGTTCATAACGTCCTTCATGAGTTTTGCGGAGTTGCCGTCACCATACATGGTAATCTTGTCAACCTTGGCAAGAGGTTCGGCAGCGTTGCGGACTACGTCGGGCAGAGCCTTGAAGTACATTTCGAGGACAGCGGCTTCCCCCATCTTGGCCATAGCTTCGGCTTTCTTTTCGATACCTTCTGCTTCTGCAACAGCTTTTGCCTGAATGGCTTCTGCTTCCGCAAGACCCTTGATACGGATACCTTCCGCTTCCTGTTCCTTTGCGTATTTTTCGGCTTCTGCCTGGATTTTAAGCGCCTGAGCCTGCTGCTCTAATTCGTATTTCTTAGCTTCTGCATCACGCTGACGCTGATAGAGCTGGGCGTCTGCCTGCTGCTGTTTTGCAAACTTTTCCGCCTCTGCTTTCTTTTTAACCTGTGCATCCAGTGCCTGCTCCATAACTTCGGCTTCCTTCTGCTTTAAGAGAATTTCCTTTTCCTGCTTTGCAATGTTTGCGTTAGCGGTGGTAATTTCGATGGTCTTTCTCTGTTCCTCCTGCTGAATCTGGTAAGCGGCATCCGCTTCTGCCTTCTTGGCATCGGATACTCTCTTCAGTTCAGCCTGGGTAATAGCAAGCTCGTTGTTTTTCTGTGCAATGTCCGTCTGTGCGGCAATCTGCGCTTCGTTGGCTTCTCTCTGCGCATTTGCCTGCGCCTTTGCGATTTCCTTTTCACTTTCGGCACGGGAAATAGCGGCGTTCTTCTGGATTTTAACGATGTTGTCCACACCTAAGTTTTCGATAACACCGTTGCCGTCCACGAAGTTCTGTACGTTGAAGCTGACAATGTCAAGACCCATGGCAGCTAAGTCGGGCTCTGCGTTTTCCTTTACCAGCATGGCGAATTTCTGACGGTCGCTGACCATTTCTTCGAGGTTCATCTTACCTACGATCTCACGCATGTTACCTTCGAGAACTTCTCTTGCCACCTGGCCGATGTAATCGGTTTTCTTATTTAAGAAGTTCTGTGCGGCTAAAGCAAGCTGGTCGGGGTTCACACTGATTTTTACGTTTACGGCTGCGTCCACACGGATATTAATGTAATCTGCGGTAGGTACGGCAGATGAAGTTTTTACATCAATGGGTATTAACTGTAAATTCAGTTCATCCTTTTTCTCAAAGAAAGGTATTTTCACACCGGCGCGTCCGATAAGGATTTTGGGACGTTTTCTCAGACCGGAGATGATGTAGGCGGTATCGGGAGATGCTTTTACATATCCGGATATCAGGATGATTAAAACAACAAGTACAATGAGTGCGACAGGCACTACTTTTACAATCATATCTGTATTCATATGATTTCTCCTTTCAGTTAGGGATTAATGGTTGCTTACTTTTTTGTAAGATTAAAATTATTATAACATATCCGCCGGAAGAAAAAATAGAGGAGAATGGCACGTTATCTGTAAAATTTATGCAATATTTTTATTCTGATGCACGATGGAATGCAGATATGTGCAAAATGGGGTATTGTTATTGCGGGGAAGCTCATGCTATAATGATTTCACTGGGCCAAAGCGACTGCTTCCTATTAAAAGATGAGAGGAAAGACAAATGCAGATAGACAAAAATATGATAAAAGCAGTTATTTTTGACATGGACGGCGTTCTTTTCGATACTGAGAGGCTTTGCAAGGATGCCTGGGCAGCCGCGGCAGAGGAAGCCGGACTGGTAAACGGACCGGAGGATGAGAAGAAGCTTTACGATGCGGTCAACCATTGTATCGGTCTCAACGGCACGGACACGAAAGAATACCTTTGCAGTGTGTACGGCAGCAGTTTTTCCTACGAAGAGCTTCACGGACTTTGCAGCCGCAATATGTCACAGATGATAGAAAGGGACGGTCTTCCCATGAAAGAGGGAGTCCGGGAGCTTTTATCCTATTTAAAAGAAGCCGGTTATAAAATCGGGCTGGCGTCCTCAAGCCGGAGGGAAAGCATTGAGAGCCATTTAAGCAGAGCCGGAATTTCCGCCTATTTTGAGAGCATTATCAGCGGAGACATGGTGGAGCACAGTAAACCCGAGCCGGATATTTACCGGATTGCCTGTGCATCCCTTTCGGTGGAGCCGGAAAATGCCATTGCCATTGAGGACTCTCCCAACGGACTTAAATCCGCATACCGGGCAGGTATGTACCCGGTTATGGTGCCGGATATGATTGCACCTACAGAGGAAACCGATAAACTTATCGGCGGCAGAAAATTTGACAGTCTTATTCAGGTAAGAGACTGGATGAAGGAGTAAAGATTGGCGACATTAGGAATCCCGCAGAATACCATTGCGGTCTTGCAGAAATATAATTTTACATTTCAGAAAAAATACGGTCAGAACTTTCTGATTGACTCCCATGTGCTGGAGAAAATCATGGATGCGGCGGAAATCGGCAAGGATGACTGCGTGGTGGAAATCGGTCCCGGCATCGGCACCATGACACAGTATCTGGCAGAGCGTGCCGGAGAAGTGGTAGCCGTGGAGATTGATAAAAACCTCATTCCCATTCTGACGGAGACTCTGGCGGACTACAAAAATGTGTCCATTATCAACGAGGATATCCTGAAGGTGGATTTAAACCGTATTGTAGAGGAAAAAAACGGAGGCAGGCCGGTCAAAATCGTGGCAAACCTTCCCTATTACATAACGACTCCCATTATCATGGGACTTTTTGAAAATCATGTACCGGTGAAAAGCATTACGGTTATGGTGCAGAAGGAAGTGGCGGACCGCATGCAGGTAGGTCCCGGCACAAAGGATTACGGCGCCCTGTCTTTAGCGGTGCAGTATTATGCCAAGCCGGAAATTGTGGCAATCGTGCCGCCCAATTGTTTTATCCCGAGGCCCAATGTGGCAAGTGCGGTTATCCGTCTTACCTGCCATGAAAAAAAGCCGGTGGAAGTGAAGGATGAGAAAGGCATGTTTGCTCTTATCCGGGCTTCCTTCAACCAGCGGAGAAAAACGCTGGCAAACAGTCTTTCCAATGCGCAGAACCTTTCTCTCACGAGGGAACAGGTGACGGAGGCGCTTGAAAGCATGCAGCTTTCTCCCACAATCCGCGGAGAAGCCCTTACTTTGGAACAATTTGCTGCTCTGGCAGATATATTGTTATAGAAACTTTTAATTACTTTTCTATTTTGAAAAAATGAAAGGCGGAGGAGATATGTTTTGTAGAAAATGTGGTAAAGAAATCAACAATACTTCCAGGTTCTGTCCTTTTTGCGGTACGCCGGTTGTGATGCCGGCAGCTCCGGTTCCCGTTACAGATCCTGAGCCCGCAGCGCCTGCATCTGCAACGGTTGAAGCACCTGCTGCGGCAGAAGCGGCAGCACCCGTTATGGAAGCGCCCGCAGCGGAAACAGC
>ULRV01013949.1_pt1 | contig 87431 bp, 75 predicted proteins | sample 1955791 | NCBI WGS metagenome assembly ULRV01 (sample SAMEA4835692, study PRJEB28245) | human gut metagenome | biome: gut microbiome; material: fecal sample | place: Denmark | collected 2008 | reverse complement strand
GTCGTAAAATAAAACAGCTTTGGGTTTAAGCGCCCTCTGCTTCCGTGAAAGCGGCGGCGGAGGGCGCTGTTTCTAATATATATAATAGGCTTATTATTGCGCAGCAGGTTGGGAAATGATACAATTAAAAGAGATATTCAGTTAATGAGTTGCCAATGCATGATGTTTATAAAACGAGGTGAGCAAAATGAAATATACATATGTAGAATTCGCTGATGGAACACTTGTTACTTTTAATGATATACGCAAGGATAAGAACGGTGAGCATATTGATGTTTATTTTGAACGTCCTGTAGATACCGGCTTTGACTATTTGCAGATTTCCTTGCCTGACTTAGATACAGCTTCTTTTGATGGATACAGCGAGGCTGAAATAGAAGATTTAAAAGATTTTGCTGCTGATAATGCAGCCTTGATTTGGGAGATGGCACGCGAAGGAGGAGATCATCTTGCCAATGCTGTATAAGCTTTTAGGTTATACAATATATTTTTGGTCAGGTGATGCCGGTGAGCCGGTTCACGTACACGTTTGTCAAGGCAGGCCTACTGAAAATGCAACTAAAATATGGGTTGGGGAACGTGTTATTTTAGAGCATAATAAAAGCAAAATTCCTGATGCCGATTTGCTGAAAATACTTCGCTTCGTATCTCAGAACAAAAAGAGAATCATTGAACAGTGGAATAAGCATTTTGGTATATGAGTTTTTAGCATCTGTCTGGTGTCTGACAGGTGCTTTTTTTCTTTACCCCGAAGTTTTCCGAACGATTTTCTAAAAAACTGTTAAAAAGTTCACAGTTTATTTGACGTTTACGCGTTGGATTGGTATAATTAAAGTGAATTATTTAAGTGATTGAGAACCCGGGTTAGATTTTGCACAGGATTTCGAAACTGAACAGCTTTCTGCTTGGGTTTTATTGTTTCTACAAGTAATTTTTGGGAGGTAGATTTCAATGAAAGTTGCAATTATCATGGGTAGTAATTCTGACTGGCCTGTACTTGAGGCTGCAGAAAAAACTCTGAAGGAGTTTGGCGTTGAAACTGAAGTAGTAGTTGCTTCCGCTCACCGTACTCCGGACGTAGTACAGAACTTTGCTAAGGGTGCCCGTGACCGTGGCGTAGAGGTAATTATTGCCGCAGCCGGCGCAGCTGCTCATCTGGGTGGTTTCATCGCTGCCTTTACTACCGTTCCTGTCATCGGTATTCCTATTAATGCAACACCGTTGGCCGGTATGGATGCACTGCTGAGCTTTGTACAGATGCCTTCCGGTGTACCTGTTGCAACGATGGCTATCAACGGTGCTAAGAATGCTGCATTGTTCGCAATTCAGATTCTTTCCGTAAAATATCCGGAGCTGGTAGAAAAGCTGGCAGAGCATCGTGCAACAATGCGTGAAGAAGTAAGAGCTAAGGGTGAAAAGCTGGCTTCCATGCGTGGCGTTCCTGCGCAGGAGTTTAAGGATTTACACCTGTAATAGTGAATAGTGAGTAGTGGATAGTGAATAGAAACTGACTGCTAAACATTAATAACTAATTACTGACCACTGATCACTGATCACTTATAACTAACCACTAATAACTGACAATTGATAACTAAAAACTAAAATTAAGGAGAAAAATTGTGGAGCAGATTTTCGAGGAGCAAAATTTTAGCGAGGACAAGCTGCATGAGGAGTGCGGTGTCTTTGGTATCTTCAGCCATAATGAAGATGTAGCACTCAACACCTATTGGGGCCTGTATGCGCTGCAGCATCGTGGCCAGGAAAGTACCGGTATTGTTGTAACTGATGGCGAGCGTATGAAAATTAAAAAGGGCATGGGCCTCGTTGCCGATGTTTTCAAGGACGGCGTTGCTGATTTGCAGGGTTATGCGGCCATCGGCCACGTACGTTATTCCACAACCGGTGCCAGCATGCCGTATAACATTCAGCCGCTGAAGGTTTATTTTGACGGCGGTAACCTTGCGCTGAGCCACAACGGTAACCTGACTAATGCCGGTCAGCTGCGTGCTAACCTGGCTAAGGAAGGCGCTGTGTTCAACACTACTGTTGACAGTGAGGTTGTATTGACCTTGATTGCCTACAGTGCGCGTCCTACTATTGAAGAGCGTGTAGCAGAGGCTGTTAACCAGATTAAAGGTGCTTTCGCTATTCTGCTGATGACTGATAACAAAATTATCGCTGTACGCGACCCCTACGGCTTCCGTCCGCTGGTTCTCGGCAAAATGGAAAACGGCTGGTGCGTTGCTTCCGAATCCTGTGCTTTTGACTTGGTTGGTGCAGAGCTGGTACGCGATGTTAAGCCCGGCGAAATGATTATTATCGACAGCGATAACTCCGAACCTCGCAGCATGATGTGGGCTGAAAACAAACCGGCAAAGCCTGCGCATTGCATTTTTGAATATGTTTACTTTGCTCGTAATGACAGTATCATCGACAACCAGTCTGTATATGATGCACGTATTCAGATGGGTCGCGAGCTGGCTAAGGAAACTCCCGATATCCATCCGGACATCGTTATTTCCGTTCCTGACAGCGGCACTCCGGCAGCAATCGGCTATGCTATGGAGGCCGGCGTTCCCTTCCTGGAAGGCCTTACCAAAAACCGTTATGTAGGCCGTACTTTTATTCAGCCGACGCAAAAGCAACGTGCTAATGCAGTACGCCTGAAGCTGAACCCGGTTCGCAGCGTTGTAGAAGGCAAATCCGTTGTTATGGTCGATGACTCCATCGTTCGCGGCACTACCAGCGGCAAGATTGTTAAACTGCTGAAGGAGGCAGGCGCACGTGAGGTACATGTATGCATTTCTTCTCCCCCGGTAACAGACAGCTGCTACTATGGTATTGATACCTCCGAGCGCAAAGAGCTGATTGCGGCACGTTGCACAGAAAATGAAATCTGCCGCTATATTGGGGCAGACAGTCTGCATTATATTTCTATGGATGGCATGAAACGTGCTATTGATAAAATTGACCCCGAAGGTTTGTGCTGTGCTTGCTTCAGCGCTAAATATCCCGATAACGCAGATAGTGTAATCAAAGCAGAACCTGAAAGCATTATTGAATAACAGGAGGAAGGCTCATGAGCGAGGAAAAGAAACAACTTACTTATGCTGATGCCGGTGTAGATATTGATGCTGGTAATAAAGCAGTAGAATTAATGAAGGACAGCGTACGTGCTACCTACAGACCTGAGGTTATCGGTGACCTGGGCGGTTTCGGCGGCCTGTTTGCTTTAAACAGCGGCAAATACAAGGATCCTGTGCTCGTCAGCGGTACTGACGGCGTAGGTACTAAACTGAAGCTGGCTTTCATGGCTGATAAGCATGATACTATCGGTCAGGATGCTGTAGCAATGTGCGTTAACGATATCCTGGTACAAGGCGCAGAGCCCTTGTTCTTCCTGGATTACATTGCAGTAGATAAGGTTGATTCCCAAAAGGTTGCCAACATTGTTAAGGGTGTTGCCAATGCCTGCAAGGAAAGCGGCTGTGCTCTTATCGGCGGCGAAACTGCCGAAATGGCCGGCTTCTACTCCAAAGGCGAATATGACATCGCAGGCTTCTGCGTTGGCGTTGTTGATAAGAGCAAAATGATTACCGGTGACAAGGTTAAGGCCGGCGACGTGCTTTTGGGCCTGCCTTCCAGCGGTGTGCATTCCAACGGCTTCTCCCTCGTACGTAAAATCTGCTTTGAGGCTATGGGCTACACCATGGACACCGAAGTTCCGGAATTTGGCTGTACCTTGGGCGAAAAGCTGCTGACTCCGACTCGTCTGTATCCGAAAACCTGCCTGCCGCTGATTGAAAACTTCGACCTGCACGGTATGGTGCACATCACCGGCGGCGGCTTCTATGATAATATCCCCCGTATTCTGCCCGAAGACTGCGATGCTGAGGTAAATTCCGAGGCTTGGGAAGTTCCTGTTGTCTTCAAAAAGCTGCAGGAATGGGGCAATGTGCCCTGGGCTGAAATGTACCGCACCTTCAACATGGGCGTAGGCATGGTATTGGTTGTTGACCCGTCTGAGGCTGACGCTGTACGCGCTCACCTGAAGGCTGAGGGCGAAACCTTCTATGAGCTGGGCAAGGTTGTTCCCGGCCACAAAGAAACGATTATGAAAGGCGGCGTTTTCGGTGCATAAAATCGGCGTACTTGTAAGCGGTCGCGGCAGCAATCTGCAGGCAATTATGGACCGTATCGCTGATGGCTATCTGCCGCTGGAAATCGCGGTTGTAATCAGCGATAAGCCTGATGCTTTTGCTTTGGAGCGTGCGCAAAAGGCCGATATCAAAACCGTTGCCGTAGAGCGTAAGGCTTGCGCTTCCAAAGAAGAATTTGAAGCAAAAATCAACGCTGCTTTAGAAGCAGAGGGCTGCGAGCTGGTAGTTCTCGCAGGCTTCATGCGTATTCTGAGCGCTGATTTCGTAAATAAATGGCAGCACAAGATTATTAACATTCATCCGGCGCTGCTCCCGAGCTTCCCCGGTCTGCACGGACAGAAGCAGGCTGTGGATTACGGCGTAAAATTCAGCGGCTGTACTGTTCATTTTGTAGATGCAGGCACTGACAGCGGCCCAATTATCCTGCAGAAGGTTGTTCCTGTTATGGATGACGACACCGAGGATACTCTGGCTGACCGCATTCTGGTGCAGGAGCATATCGCAATGCCGGAGGCTTTAAAGCTCTGGGCAGAAGGAAAGCTGACAATCGAAGGCAGAAAGGTAAAGGTTAAAGCATGAAAATTAAAAGAGCATTATTAAGCGTTAGTGATAAAACCGGCATTGTAGAGCTGGCAAAATTCCTGAGTGACAACGGTGTAGAAATTATTTCTACCGGCGGCACCATGAAGGCTATTAAGGAAGCAGGCATTCCTGTAACCTATGTAAGTGATGTAACCGGCTTCCCGGAAATCATGGACGGCCGTGTAAAAACTCTGAACCCGAAAATTCATGGCGCAATCCTGGCTGTACGCAGCAATCCTGAGCATATGAAGGCTTTGGCTGAGCATGACATCACTCCGATTGACCTGGTTGTTGTTAACCTCTATCCTTTCCGTGAAACCGTTGCCAAACCCGGCGTAACCGAGGCTGAGGCAATTGAAAACATTGATATCGGCGGCCCGGCAATGGTACGTGCCAGCGCTAAAAACTTCAAAGACGTTGTTATCGTAACCTATCCTAGCCGTTATGCCGGCTTAATGGAAATGCTCGCTAAAGAAGGCGACGTTGATGCACGCACCCGTAAGGAGCTGGCATTGGAAGCCTTCACTCATACTGCTGAATACGATGCAATGATCAGCGAATATCTGAAGAAGCAACTGGAGAAATAACCATGAATATTTTATTAATCGGTGGCGGCGGCCGCGAACACGCTTTAGCGTGGAAGCTGGCGCAAAGCCCTAAGGTTGAAAAAATTTATGCTGCTCCCGGCAATCCGGGCATGGCACTGCTGCCTAAATGCGAATGCATTGCTCTGGATGTAGAAAATCTGGAGGGGGTAGCAGATTACGCTGAGGAAAAGAGCATTGACCTGACTGTTGTAGGTCCGGAAGCACCGCTTGTTGCAGGTCTTGCGGACGTTTGCAAACGCCGCGGTCTGCCGGTGTTCGGTCCTTCTAAGGCTGCAGCGCAGCTGGAAGGCTCCAAGGCATTTTCCAAAGAGCTGATGGCAAAATACAATATTCCTACCGCTTTCTTCAAAATTTGCGAGGATATCGAAACTGCCAAGGCTTATGTTGAAGAAAAGGGCGCGCCTATCGTAGTTAAGGCTGACGGTCTTGCAGCAGGCAAGGGTGTTGTTGTTGCTATGACTAAACAGGAAGCACTTGACGCTATCGACGAAATGATGGCTGACCATAAATTCGGCAACGCAGGCGCACGCCTCGTTCTGGAAGAATACATGGAAGGCGAAGAAGCTTCTCTTCTGGCATTTACCGACGGCAAAACCATTGTGCCGATGATTGCTTCCCAGGACCACAAGCGTGTATTTGACGGTGACGAAGGTCCTAATACCGGCGGTATGGGCACCTATGCTCCCGCTCCGGTTATGACCGACGTGCTGCGTTTAAAAGCAACCGAGCTGATTCTGAAGCCCGTTATCGCTGCCATGGCAGCAGAAGGAATGCCGTATCAGGGTTGCCTCTATGCCGGCCTGATGATCAAGGGCGACAGCGTAAAGGTTGTAGAATTCAACTGCCGCTTCGGTGACCCAGAAACTCAGGTAGTATTGCCTCTGCTTGACGGCGATTTGGCTGAAATTATGCTGGCCTGCGCTACCGGCACTCTTGCTCAGGTAGACTTCGGCTGGTACGACAAGGCTGCTGTATGCGTAGTAATGGCTTCCGGCGGTTATCCCGAAAGTTATGCTAAGGGCATGGAAATTACCGGTCTGGCTGACGCTGCTGCAGATAAAGACGTTGTTGTATTCCACGCAGGTACCAAGGCTGACGGCGCCAAGGTTCTTACCAACGGCGGACGTGTGCTTGGTGTAACTGCCGTAGACGCAAATATCAAGGCTGCACGTGACCGTGCATATACTGCTGTAGAAAAAATTAATTTTAATGGTGCTTTTTGCAGAAAAGATATTGCATGGAGAGCCTTAAAGAGGTAAAATAGATAAAATACCTACTCGGACCGCAGAAAAGCAATTTTTTCAAGTAATTATTTTACATGATTAACAATTGCTTTGGCTGTGGCAAACAAAAAATTATTAAGAAAAGGATGATGAAAGAATGGCTTTTTATTATGATGAACCTGCTCACACATTTAGTGAGTACCTGTTAGTTCCCGGTTATTCCTCCGAAAAATGTATCCCCGCCAATGTAGATCTGCGTACGCCGCTGGTTAAATACAAAAAAGGTGAAGAGCCGGCAATTACTATGAACATCCCGATGGTTTCTGCTATCATGCAGGCTGTTTCCGGCGAAAAGCTGGCTGTAGCTCTTTCCAAAGAGGGCGGCGTTTCTTTCATCTATGGTTCTCAATCCGTAGAGGACGAAGCTGCTATGGTTGCTCGCGTTAAAGGCTATCGCGCAGGCTTTGTAAGCAGCGACTCCAATATCCGTCCGGACAGCACTCTGGCTGACATCCTGGCACTGAAGGAACGCACCGGTCACTCCACTGTTGCTGTTACCAGCGATGGTACCGCTAACGGCAAGCTGGAAGGCATTGTTACCAGCCGTGACTATCGTCCGAGCCGTATGTCTATGGATGCTAAGGTTCGTGACTTCATGACTCCGATTGACAAAATGGTTTATGCTCCGAAAGATACCACCCTGCAACAGGCTAACGATATTATCTGGGAGAAAAAACTCAACACTCTGCCTATCGTTGATGACGACGGCCGTATGCTGTACATGGTATTCCGTAAAGACTATGCAACTCATAAGGAATATCCGTTGGAGCTGCTGGACAGCAAAAAACGCCACATCGTTGGCGCAGGTATCAACACCCGCGACTATGCTGAGCGTGTTCCCGCATTGATTGATGCAGGCGTAGACGTACTCTGCATTGACTCCTCCGAAGGCTACAGCGCATGGCAAAAAATCACCCTGGATTGGATCCGTGAGCACTACGGTGACAGCGTTAAGGTTGGCGCAGGCAACGTAGTAGACGCTGAAGGCTTCCGCTTCCTGGCTGAGGCTGGCGCTGACTTCATTAAAGTTGGTATCGGCGGTGGTTCTATCTGCATTACCCGTGAACAAAAAGGTATCGGCCGTGGCCAGGCAACTGCTTTGATTGACGTTTGCAAGGCTCGTGACGAATACTTCGAAGAAACCGGCGTATACATTCCTGTATGCTCTGACGGTGGTATCGTTTATGACTACCACATGACTCTGGCTTTGGCTATGGGTGCTGACTTCATGATGCTGGGCCGTTACTTCGCTCGTTTCGACGAAAGCCCGACCAACAAGGTTAACATTAACGGTACCTACATGAAGGAATACTGGGGCGAAGGCTCCAGCCGTGCACGTAACTGGCAGCGTTATGACATGGGCGGCGCAGCAAAGCTCTCCTTCGAAGAAGGCGTTGATTCTTACGTTCCGTATGCAGGCAGCCTGAAGGATAACGTAAACCTGACCTTGGCTAAGGTTCGTTCCACCATGTGCAACTGCGGTGCTCTGAACATCCGCGAGCTACAGGAGAAGGCTAAGCTGACTCTGGTTTCCGCAACCAGCTTGGTTGAAGGCGGCGCACATGACGTTATGCTGAAAGAAAACTCCAACAGCAACTATCCTAAATAATTAAATGAACGTAAATGGCAAGCTCTCGAAGAAATTCGAGGGCTTGTTTTTGTATACAAAAAGCTCTCCTGAACGATTCGTTCAGGGGAGCCTGTCTGTTTTTCAGCGAAGTAACGCTGTTATATTACCTTGTAAAGCTGAAAGCCTTGCGTATCGCAGGAAACAAGCTTGTAGTTGATTCCTTCGCGCAATCCTTCAAAAACGGGAATGTGGTTTTCACCGTGAATGTGGCCGTAGACACAGTGCTGCACACCGTACTGCAGCATCAGATTAGTAAAGCAGGTGTGCTCCGTGCGCGCAAAGAGCGGTGGATAGTGAAAAGCCGTAATTATCTGCTGCGCCTGCATTTTATGTGCCTGCTGCAGGGAAAGCTCCAGGCGGATTCCCTCGCGGTTATAGATTTTTCTGTCGGCCTCACTGAAGCTTTCGGCCGATGGCAGCAGCCATCCGCGGGTGCCGCAGACAGCAATATCCTCTGCCATAATGCAGTCGTTCTGCAGAAATTCAAAATGAGCACCGTAACGCTGCTGCATTTTGCTCAGGCTGCTCCACCAGTAATCATGGTTGCCGCGCAGCAGCAGCTTGCGTCCAGGAAGCCGCGCTAACCAGTCTAAATCCTGTGCTGCTTCTTCCAAAGTCATGGCCCAGGAAATATCACCGCAGACAATAACGGTGTCCTGTGCGGTTACAGTGTTTTGCCAATTAGCGGCAACCTTTTCTTTATGGTTGCGCCAATGCTCGCCGAAAACCTCCATGGGCTTGCTTGCCGGTTCGCCTGATAAATGCAGGTCGCCTATTGCGTAAATATGCATAATACTATCACCTGTAAGTGTTAAATTTGTTCTTACGCTTTGCTCAGCAGAAAGCGTGCTAAGGCCGGAACATCAGAAACATAGTAATCGGCACCTGCCTCCGACAATTCCTCGTAGCTGCCGAAGCCGAAGCCTGCGCCGATGCAGGCGATGCCATTGGCGTGAGCGGCGAGAACGTCCTCGCGGCGGTCACCGATAAGTGCTACAGTCTTTTTAGCTTCGGATGTAGTGAGCTGCCATTTTTCCAGAGCGGCGGCAACTACTAAAGCTTTCTTATCGGTTTTACCATCCAGGCTGCAGCCGGTTATATCTTCCAAATAGGGGTTGAAGCCAAAGCGTTCGGCAATTCTCAGCGCAAAAACCTCCGGCTTGGCGGTAGCCATGCCGAGGCGGCGGCCATCCTGCTGCAGGTCAGCCAATAATTCCATGATACCGGGATAAACCTTGTTCTCCCAGATACCGATATCGGTGTAGCGTTCACGATATTTTTCTACGCCGATTTCAGCCTGCTCTCTGGTCATGCCGTAATATTTGATAAAGCTGTCGCGCAGGGGCGGGCCGATGAAAATCTCCAGCTTTTTTAAATCGGGTTCTTCAATATTTTGAGCGCGCAGGGCGTATTGCACGCATTTGGTGATACCCTCAGCGGAATTTGTCAGGGTACCATCTAAATCAAAAAGTAAATTTTGAAACATTTATTGCTCCTTATTCGCTTCAATAGAATTTTTTTGGACTTGTATAACTGATTATAACACACTTTAGCAATTTAGTGATACAATAATGGTTATCAAAGACAGATAGATTTCATGAGGGGGAATAAAAAATGACAATTAAGCTTTTTGAAAATAATTCTTTGCTCAAACAGTGCGTGGCGAAGGTTACGGCCTGCACGCCCAAGGATGGCAAGTATCTGGTTGAGCTGGACCAGACTGTTTTCTTCCCGGAGGGCGGCGGTCAACTGAGCGACAGAGGCAAGCTGGCTGATGCGGTCGTAAGCCATGTAAGCGAAAAGGACGGTCACATCTACCATGAGTGCGACAAGCCGCTAGAGGTTGGTGCCGAGGTAGAGGCTGTGCTGGACTGGTCTGTGCGTCTGGACAGAATGCAGCAGCATTTGGGCGAGCATCTTTTGTCCTACGCCTGCTGGAAGCTGTTTGAGGCCAACAACATCGGCTTTCATATGAATGAGGATGATGTTTTCATTGACCTTGACAAGGAGCTGACGGACGAGGAGCTGCTGCAGGCAGAATTATATACGAATGAGATTATTTGGGAGAATCGCCCGGTACATATCAGCTATATGGACAGCACAGAGGCTGTCAAGCTGAAGGATAAAATGCGTAAGTTCAACAGCAAACTGACAGGTACGCTGCGTATTGTTTCGGTTGAGGATGCCGATATCTGCACTTGTTGTGGTACACACCCGCCGTTTACGGGGATGCTGGGCAGCGTTAAGGTCATCCGCCATGAAAAGCACAAGGGCGGTTGTCGCGTAGAGTTTGTTTGCGGCCGCAGAGCGCTTTTGGATGCGGATGCCAAGAACAGCATTCTGCTTAGCGTTGCTGCAAGTCTTTCCGTGAAGCCTGAGCAGGTGCCTGCTGCTGTAAGTAAACAGAAAAATGATTTGCTTGCACAGCTTGACATTGCCAAGAGCAAGCTGCTGAAGATTGAGGAAGAAAAGCTGCAGGAAACGTATGCTGCTGCACCGGTGAATGCTGACGGAGTCAAAGTTTTGGCTCTGCCTATGGAAGGTCACGATGCCAAGGATATCAAAGCCTTTCTGCCGAAGGTTACCGCACTGGAAAACACGCTGAGCCTTTTGGTAGCAGTGCAGCCTGAGCGCATCAGCTATGCAGTTGCTTTGGGCGTGGATACTGGAGGCGATTGCCGCAGTGTTATTAAGCTGCTTAACGAAGCCTTCGGCGGCCGTGGCGGCGGCAAGAGCGACTGCGCGCAGGGCGGTGCGGATTATTGCGCCGATTGGCAGGAAAAGCTGCAGAGCGTTGTAGAAAAGCTGAAGTAAAAAGAGCAAAATAAAAAGACGGTCGAACGACCGCCTTTTTATTTTCACGAACATATTGTCAATAAATAAGATAACTGTTATAATAACACTAGAGATTCTGACAGGTCGGTTCCTCCGTAAGGAGGTGGGAGCATGACAGTAGCCGAAGCGTTACAGATAATGTTAACATTTGGTTTGCTTGTTGCGACCATTATGTCTAAACGTAAGTAATTTTGCTTACAAAATAACAAAAGACCGACATTAGAGGTCAATGTCAGCCTTTTGTCAAATAACAACAATCAACAGAGAGGGCTGACACACCACTGTCAGAGTCTCTCTTTGTCTTTATTATAGCAAATTTACGTTTTCTGTCAAGCTTACAGCTCGTTGATCATAGCAATGAGTCTATCAACCTCTTCGTCCTTGGTTGCCCAGCTGGTGCAAATGCGCACGCTGTAATTGCCGTCCTCCAGGTAAGCAATATGGCTGAGAGCAAATTCCTCGCTCAGCTTCTCAAACTGTGCCGGAGTCATGATAACAAATTGTTGGTTGGTGGGGGACTCGGTAACGAACTTAAAGCCTTTGGCTAACAGTGCATCACGGATTTTCAGCGCCTGCAGTGTGCCCTTGCCGCAGATTTTGCTGTAAAGGTGATCTTTCATAATTGCGCCGAACTGTACGCCGAGCAGACGGCCTTTGGCCATGATAGAACCGCATTGCTTAGCAATAGTGCGGAAGTCAGGCTTGAGTGCGTCGTTCAAAATAACAACTGCTTCGCCGAAGAGCAGGCCGCATTTGGTGCCGCCGATATAGAACACGTCGCAGTTAGCTGCCAAATCCGCAGCAGTCATATCGTTGTCGGGAGCGCCAAGAACATAGCCTAAGCGTGCGCCGTCAACAAAGAGGTAAAGACCGCAGTCCTTGCAGGCCTGGTATAAATCCTGCAGCTCCTTTTTGCTGTACATGCTGCCGATTTCAGTCGGTTGGGAGATATAAACCATTTTCGGCTGTGCCCAATGCTCGCGGCTGGGATCGGTATCGTACATTTTCCATTCGTGGCGGATTTGCCCTGCAGTGAGCTTGCCGTCCTCGCTCGGAAGCGGCAGTACGCGGTGGCCTACATGCTCAATAGCACCGGCCTCATGCGTATTGATATGGCTGGGAACAGCGCCGTAAACAGCCTGATGCGGACGTAATGCAGCGCAGATAACCGTCAGGTTGGTTTGGGTGCCGCCAACGAGAAAATGCACGTCAGCGTTCGGGCAGGCGAAGGCTTCCCTAATCAATTTGCGTGCTTCGTCGCAGTAGGGATCAAGGCCGTAGCCATCAGTCTGTTCCATGTTGGTTTGCACGAGTTTTTCAAGGACTGCAGGATGGCAGCCTTCGGTGTAGTCACTGTTAAAACGATAAGTCATTTTAAATCACCTTCAATTTTTAAAATTTATATATGTACTTTGGAGTTTAACTGTGTAAAGGCTCTATCGGAGGAGAACCTGTTACAAAAATTCCAAGACCTTCTTACTTCTTGCCTAAAATTTTCTTGCCTACAAATTCATATAACACAGGGAACAGGGAAAAGACGATGATGCCCAAAGTTACCAGCGTGAAATTATGCTTGATGGCCGGGATGTTGCCAAAGAAGTAACCGCCGCCGACAAAGAGAAATACCCACACTACAGCACCGATGACATTGTAATGAGCAAAGGTCAGGTAGTGCATTTTGCCGATGCCGGCAACGAAGGGTGCAAAGGTACGCACAATCGGCACGAAGCGGGCCAGAAATATCGCCTTGTGACCATGCTTATCATAAAATGCGCTGGCCTTGTCGACATGCTCCTTCTTGATGATGTTCTTCTTAATCATGTGCATACCGAGATGCTCGCCTATCATATAATTGCAGGCGTCGCCCAGCACAGCCGAAACTAAAAAGATGGGCACGATAATTTTGATATCCATGCCTTCTGGTGCGGCAGCAGCAAGAGCGCCGCAGGCGAAAAGCAGCGAATCGCCCGGTAAAAACGGGGTGACTACCAGACCAGTTTCGCAGAACACTACCATGAACAGGATTGCGTAAATCAGATGACCGTAGGCCATCATAATTTCCGGCAGATGCTTGTCCAGGTGCAGAATTAAATCGATAAAATACATTGCATATGCTTCCATAAAAATTTCCTTTCTTAACATTGAGTCATATAAAATAATTTTAACACAAAAAACCGAACGTTGTAAGAGAATTTTAAGCCGAAAATGTGATTTTTCCCTTAAATATGTGGTAAAATAGAAGTTATAAGGTTGTAATATACAAGTTTTAACAATTATTTAGATAAGGAGTGTTTTCTTTGGACCAAGAATTATGTTGGTGTGGCAGCGGTAAAGCATATGCAGATTGCCACAAAATGAATGATGCCAAAATTGCGTTGCTGCAGGCCCAGGGCTGCGAGGTTCCTGACCGCGATATGATTAAAACCCCGGAGCAGATTGCAGGTATCCGTGCAGCCTGCAAAATCAATACCGGTGTATTGGATGAGGTTGCCAAATATATTAAGGCAGGTATGACTACTGCTGATATCGACAGAATCGTTTACGAATATACAGTAGCGCATAACGCTATCCCTGCACCGTTGGGTTATGAGGGCTTCCCGAAGAGCGTGTGTACCTCTATTAATGACCAGGTTTGCCATGGCATTCCCAGCGAGCATGACGTGCTGCGCAGCGGTGACATTGTTAATGTAGACGTTTCTACTATCTACAATGGTTATTATGCTGACGCATCCCGTATGTTTATGATTGGCAAGGTTGCTAAGCCGGCTGCAGATTTGGTTGCAATCACCAAGCAATGTCTGCTGCGCGGTATTGAAGCAGCTCAGCCTTGGGGTTTTCTGGGAGATATCGGCGCTGCCGTTTCCAAGCTGGCACATAAGCACGGCTATTCCGTTGTCGAAGAATTCGGCGGCCACGGCGTTGGTGTAGAATTCCATGAGGATCCGTTCGTCTGCCATGTAGGCAAACGCAAAACCGGGATGGTGCTTGTACCGGGAATGATTTTTACTATTGAGCCGATGATTAACATGGGACACAGAGATATCTTTGTTGACGAAGCCAACAACTGGACTGTTTATACCTGTGACGGCAGTCTTTCCGCTCAATGGGAGCACCAGATTCTGATTACAGAAAACGGTCCGGAGATTTTAACATATTAACGGCTTGACGGCTGTGCAGGCAGTCTTAATCTTTATTATTGTGCCCGGGTCCTGCAGCTTGGGCAAATAGATAGCATAGGAGGCTATAATAATGACAGACTTTTTGGAAAAAACATTCCGCCTGAAGGAACATCAGACGGATGTCCGCACAGAAATTCTTGCCGGTATCACCACCTTTATGACAATGGCTTATATTTTAGCTGTTAACCCCGGCATTTTAAGTGCTGCCGGTATGGATGCGGGCGCTGTATTTACCGCTACTGCTTTGGGTGCTTGTCTTGGTACTCTGCTCATGGCGCTGTTCTCTAACTATCCTTTTGCTCTTGCTCCGGGTATGGGCCTGAACGCCTTTTTTGCTTATACTGTTGTAGGACAGATGGGTTACAGCTGGCAGGTTGCGTTGGCAGCAGTTTTTGTTGAAGGTATTCTGTTCATTGTTCTGTCCCTGACTAAGGTGCGCGAAGCGTTGTTCAACTCCATTCCGCCTGCGCTTAAGTTCGGCGTTACCAGCGGTATCGGTCTGTTCATCACCTTTATCGGCTTGCAGAATTCCAAGCTCGTTGTTGCGGGACCGACTCTCGTCGGCCTGTATCCGTTTAAGGCTGCTTTGGCAGACGGCACCTTCTGGTCCACCGGTATCGGTGCTTTGCTGGCACTTATCGGTATTCTGCTGACTGCGGTAATGATGACGAAAAAGGTTCCCGGCGGTATCCTCGTTGGTATTCTGGTTACCTGGGGCTTAGGCATGATTTGTGAGCTGACCGGTATTTATGTACCGAATCCGAAGCTTGGTATGTTCTCCGTTATGCCCAGCTTTGCTAACGGCATTTCTGTTCCCAGTCTGGCACCGACCTTTATGCAGCTGGATTTCAGTGCTATCTTCACCTTTAACTTTATTACAATCATGCTTTCCTTTATGTTTGTAGATTTGTTTGATACTCTCGGCACCTTGATCGGTGTTGCTTCCAAGGCTAAAATGCTGGACAAGGACGGCAAGCTGCCGAAGATTGAAGGCGCTCTGCTGGCTGACTCCATCGCTACTACCGGTGGTGCGTTGCTGGGTACTTCCACCGTTACTACCTTCGTAGAAAGCAGCGCCGGCGTTGCTGTCGGCGGCAGTACCGGTCTTACTGCTGTTACTGCAGCTGTTCTGTTCTTCCTCAGCTTGTTCTTTGCACCGATTTTCCTGGCAATTCCTGCCTTCGCTACAGCTCCGGCACTGGTAATTGTAGGCTTTTTGATGGTAAGCAGCCTGCTGAATGTAGACTTTGATGATATGACTGAGGCTATTCCTGCTTTTGTTGCAGCAGTAGCAATGCCTTTTATGTATTCTATCTCCGAAGGTATTTCCATGGGCGTTATCTCCTATGTGGCAATTAACCTGCTCAGCGGTGAATACAAAAACAAAAAAACCAGCTGGATTGTTTATGTGCTGGCAGTAATCTTTATCCTGAAATATATTTACGTGTAAAAGGATTGAGGTAATTAATATGATGGACCGTGTAAGAGCGGTCGCACTCGGTAACAGCCCTGCTGATATTCTTTTGAAGAACGGCAGGGTTGTTGACGTGCTGACCGAAACAATTTATGAAGCTGATGTTGCTATCGCCGAGGGCATGATTGCCGGTGTCGGCAGCTATGACAAGGCAGAAAAAATCATCGACCTGCAGGGAGCATATGTTGCGCCCGGTCTGATTAATGCACATTGCCATGTAGAAAGCTCGATGGCTGTGCCTGAGCATTACTGCGCCGAGGAGCTGCGTTGGGGCGTAACCACGCTGATTACCGACCCGCACGAGATAGCCAACGTAGCGGGCGCGACAGGCATTCACTATATGCTGGAGGCCGGCGGACAGATGCCGCTGAACTATTATGTGAACCTGCCTAGCTGCGTGCCTGCCACACGCTTTGAGCACAGCGGCTGTGTGATGGATGCGCGCAATATGATTAAGCTTGTCAATGAGCCGGGTGTACTGGGCATGGGCGAGATGATGAACGTGCCGGGAGTTATTTATAATTCCGCTGAGGTACAGAAAAAGCTGGACCTGTTCCAAAGTTTGGGCCGCGTAATCGACGGCCACGCACCCTGCGTGCGTGGCAAGGAGCTGGCCGCCTACGTTGCCAGCGGCATTGATACCGACCACGAGAGCATCAGCTGGGATGAGGCGAAGGAAAAGCTGCGCAACGGTCTGGCAGTGCTGGTGCGCGAGGGCAGTGCTTCGCGTAATCTGACGGCAATTTTGCGTGGCGTTATTGATGAGGGCATTGATGTAAGCAGTCTGGCCTTCTGCACTGATGATAAGCATCTTGCCGATATCCGCCATGAAGGAACCATCCGCCACTGCGTACAAATGGCAATAGCATTAGGCATGGAGCCTGTGCGTGCTTTGCGCTTGGCAACTATCAACGCTGCGCGTATTTACGGCCTGCGTCGCATGGGTGCCGTTGCTCCAGGCTGGGAGGCAGATTTGGTAGTTTTTGACAATCTGCAAAGCCTTATTCCGCAGGCTGTTTTCCATAAGGGTGTGGATGCGCTCAAGGCTTGCGAAAAGATTACGCCTGTTACGCCCAATGCCAGCCTGCAGGGCAGCGTGAAGCCTGCAGAGTTTGATGTCACAACCTTCTCCCTGTCGCATTTTGCGGATGACAGGGAATATCCGGTTATCACTATGCTTCCCGGTGAAATTTTTACCGAGAAAAGTACCATTATGGGCAAGGATATTGCCGCTGCCTTGGCAAGCGGCGATGTGTACCTGATTGCCGTATTGGAAAGACATCATGGCACCGGCAATGTGGGCCTCGGCCTTTTGCATGGCTACGGCCTGAAGGACGGCGCAGTAGCGACAACTGTGGCACACGATTCACATAACCTAATTGTTATCGGCACAAGTCCGGAAGCAATGAATGCTGCCGCTAAGGAGCTGGTACGCGTACAGGGTGGTTATACATTGGTCAAGGGTACCGAGGTTGTTGATACGCTGCCGCTGAATATCTGTGGTCTGATGAGCAGTGCACCTGCCGAGGAGCTTATCGGCAGTCTTGATGAGATTGCGGCCAAGGCGCATGCGCAGGGAGTTTTAGACGGCATCGACCCGTTCATCAGCCTGAGCTTTATGGCGCTGCCGGTTATTCCCAAGCTGCGCATTACGGATATGGGAATGTTCGATACAGAGGAGTTTGAATTTATAAAATAGAGATATTTGAGGGGAAAGATATGCATAAACTTGTATCACAATTAGTTGTTTACCGCAATCTGCCGGCGGATAATTTGCTGGAGCCGTTGGCAGCTATCTGCGCTGAATTTGCAGCGGGTGATTATAACCGCGAAGAGCTGACAGCGGAAATTTATGAGCAGGTACATAAGCTGCTTGATATCGGCACCGTTTATGGCTTTGACAAAAATCTTTGGCACAATTATCTGGCTTTTTTACTGGTAAGCTGTGAAAATCCCTTTGCTATTACCTGTGAAAAGGTTGGTGCCTGTGATGGCAGCGTGAATCAGTTTGCCAAGCATGACTTCAAAATTTTTCAGCAGCTTTTTGCCTACGATTTCAGTGAATTGGAGCGTGCGCTGGAGATTAACTGCTTTTCGTTAATCAGCAATTATCAGGCTGTGGTAAAGCAGGAGCGTCGCTATAACAAAAATATCAGCGACAAGGTGCAGGCACTCAGCACTGCTTTGGAAGGTGCTGCTGATGCTGATGAGTTTTTCGCCTGCGTTACCAAATTCTATCATGATTACGGCGTGGGCAAGCTTGGTCTGAACAAGGCCTTCCGCATAGCGCAGGCGCAGCAGGGCGCGCCAGAGCTGGTGCCAATATCCAATACGGAGCAGATTATCTTTTCTGATCTTATCGGTTATGAGGACCAGAAGAAGCGCCTGTTGGAAAATACGGAGGCTTTTGTAGCAGGCCGCCCGGCAAATAACGTGCTGCTTTTTGGTGACAGTGGTACAGGCAAATCCAGCAGCATTAAGGCGCTTATCAACAAATATTATGATCAGGGACTGAGGATGATTGAAATCTACAAGCATCAGTTCCGTGACTTATCACAGGTTATTTCCCAAATAAAAAACCGTAACTACCGCTTCATTATCTATATGGATGATTTGTCATTCGAGGAATTTGAAATCGAATACAAATATCTGAAGGCTATCATCGAAGGTGGTCTGGAGGTGCGTCCGGATAATATTTTGATTTACGCTACATCTAACCGCAGACATCTGATTAACGAAACGTGGAAGGACCGCAACGATGTAACGCAGGAGGACGGTATCTATAAGTCGGATACGATGCAGGAAAAACTTTCTCTGGTTAATCGCTTCGGCTGCACGATTTATTATGGACAGCCTACGCAGAAGGAGTACTACAAAATTGTCTGCGAGCTGGCTAAAAAGCAGGGACTGGAGCTTGATGACGACTTCCTTTGTGCCGAAGCGCGTAAGTGGGAGCTGCATCACGGCGGCATTTCCGGGCGTACAGCGCAGCAGTTTATTAATTATCTGCAGGGCGTTGCCGATTTTAGTAAAAAATAGCTTGCGTTTACTTGTAGGATATGTTACACTAATCTAGTGTTAATGCAAGCCGCTTTGCTAAGCAAGGCAGCTTCTAAATTATGAATATAATGTTCTTAGCAAAGAGAGGTGTAAAGAATGAAAGAAAAGATTCATCCGAATTACGGTGAAGTTACTGCTATCTGCGCATGTGGTGCAAGCTTCGTAACTGGTAGCACTAAGAAAGAATTACGCGTGGATGTTTGCTCTAAATGCCATCCATTCTTCACTGGTCAACAACGTAACGTAGCTGCTCGTGGCCGTATCGAGAAGTTCAACAAACGTTACAACAAAGAACAATAATCTATACAATAAGGCAGAGCTTGCACATGCGGGTTCTGCTTTATTTAGTTTTACGGAGTATATCTATGAGCACGAAAAAATTATCTGTAGGCGGACAAGCCGTAATTGAGGGCGTTATGATGCGCGGACCACATAAGGTGGCTGTTGCCGTACGCCAACCTGACGGAGAAATTGCCGTGGATGTAAATCCTGTCAACAGTATCCGTGATAAATATCCTGTTTTGAAAAAACCGCTGCTTCGCGGCGTTATTGCTTTATTTGAATCATTATATGACGGTATCAAGGCCTTGGCCTATTCGGCACAGGTTTCCGGCGAAGAGGACGAGCAGCTGACAGGCAAGGAGATGGCGATGACTATTGGTACTTCCGTATTGCTGGCTGTCGGTCTGTTTATTGTTATCCCGACCTGGTCTATGCGTTTTCTGCATGAGCTGACTGAGAATCCGATGATGCTCAACCTGGCTGAGGGCGTGCTGCGTATGGTTATTTTCCTGGCCTATATTGCAGCGATTTCCTCGATGGAGGATATTCAGCGCGTATTTCAGTATCACGGTGCGGAGCATAAAACTATTTACACCTATGAGGCAGGCTTGCCTCTGCGTGTAGAAAATGTGCGTCCGTTCAGCACACTGCACCCGCGTTGCGGCACTAACTTTCTGATGATTGTCATGCTGATAAGCATGTTTATTTTTACCTTCCTGGGCTGGCCCAGCCTGCTGGAGCGTATTGCTTCCCGCGTAGTGCTGATGCCGGTAATTGCGGGCGTCAGCTATGAGATTATTCGTTTTGCCGGTGCGCATAACGATAATAAGCTGGTGCATATGGCAATTATGCCGGGACTTTTGCTGCAGAAGCTGACCACGCGTCAGCCTGATGACAGCCAGATTGAGGTGGCAATTGCTTCGCTGAAGGCAGTGCTGCCGCCTGAAGAAATTATAGAATAAAAGTGATTATATAGATTTGCAGGCTGATCTATGAGGCTCTCCTTGGGGAGAGCTGGCGCCCGTAGGGCGACTGAGAGGGGACTGCACTATTCTGCCTTTAAAATAACGTTATATTGAACACTTCGCTTGTAGGAGAGAATGTTTTCTTAACGAATCACTTTGAATTAAATTTATAAGACTAACATAACACTTGAGAGGAGAATTTCTAATGCTCGACAAATTGCAGGCACTAGAAGACAGATATTTAGACTTAGAGGCAAAAATCAGTGACCCCGAGGTTATTGCCGACCAGACCAACTGGCTGAAGGCTACCAAAGCGCATGCCAAGCTGGAACCGATTGTTACCGCTTACCGTGAATATCGCGATATGATTAAGGCTCGCGATGAGGCAGAGGAGCTGCTCGCAGCAGGCGATGACGAAGAGCTGGTTGAAATGGCAAAAGAAGAGCTGAAGGAGCTCAAACCGCAGATTGAAGAATATGAGGAAAAGCTCACGATTCTTTTGCTGCCTTCCGACCCGAACGATGATAAAAACGTTATCGTGGAAATCCGCGGCGGTGCCGGCGGTGATGAGGCTGCACTTTTTGCCGGTGTTCTCTTCCGTATGTATCTGCGCTATGCAGAAACCCGTGGCTGGCGCGTTGAGGTTATGGATTCCAACCCGACTGAGCTGGGCGGCTTTAAGGAAGTAGTATTCCAGATCAGCGGCGACAGCGTTTACAGCCGTATGAAATTCGAAAGCGGCGTACATCGTGTACAGCGCGTGCCGGAAACAGAATCCCAGGGACGTGTGCACACCTCTACCGTTACCGTGGCTGTACTGCCGGAGGCTGAAGAGGTTGATGTAGAAATCAATCCTGCAGACCTGCGTGTCGATACCTACCGTGCAGGCGGTGCCGGCGGCCAGTACGTAAACAAAACCGAATCTGCAGTGCGTATTACCCACATTCCGACAGGTATTGTGGCACAGTGTCAGGATGAAAAATCTCAGCTGAAGAACCGTGAAAAATGTATGCGTGTATTGCGTGCGCGTATTTTGGAGCAGGCGCAGGAGGAGCAGCGTGCCGCTACTGCCGAGGACCGCAAGAGTCAGGTAGGAACAGGCGACCGCAGCGAGCGTATCCGTACCTACAACTATCCGCAGGGACGCGTTACCGACCACCGCATCGGTCTGACCTTGCATAAGCTGGACAGCATTGTCAACGGTGATCTGGACGAGCTGCTGGGTGCGCTGATTACTGCTAAGCAAAGCGAACAATTACGGCAGGTGAAATAAAATGGATAAGCCGGTTTGGACGATTATGAAAATCTTAAACTGGACTAAGCAGCACTTCGAGGCTAAGGGCGTGGAAAATCCACGCCTTGATGCCGAAGTGCTGCTTTGTGCTGTCTTGAAATGTGAACGCATTAAGCTGTATACCGAGTTTGACAAGCCTCTCAGTGAGGAGGAGCGCGACAAGATGCGCTCTTATGTAGAGCGACGCGCTAAGCATGAGCCGCTGGCCTACATTATCGGCGAGCGTGCCTTTATGCGCAATAACTTTAAGGTTACGCCTGCTACCCTGGTGCCGCGTCCGGAAACGGAGCTGTTGGTGGAAAGCCTGGTGAAGGCAGCGCCGATGCTGCGTGCAGACGGTGCCGTAAAGGCTTTGGATATCGGTACCGGCAGCGGTGCTATCATCGTTTCGCTGCTTGATTATCTGCCTGCTGCCGTAGGCGTGGGCGTGGATATCAGCAACGAGGCCTTGGCGGTGGCGAAGGAAAATGCCGCCGCTATCGGCGTGGATAAGCGTGTGGCCTTCCGCCAAAGCGATTTGTTCAGCAACGTGCCTGTAGAGAAAAAGTTTGACATCATCGTTTCGAATCCGCCGTATATTCCTGCTGCCGATATTGCAACGCTGGCGCAGGATGTACAGCAGGAGCCACGCACTGCGCTTGACGGCGGTGCGGACGGACTTGATTTTTACCGCCGCATCTGTGCCGAGGCTGCGGAGCATCTGGCTGAGGATGGATTGCTGGCGTTTGAAATCGGCATTGACCAAAGCGAAGCGGTGCAAAAGCTGTGTCTGGAGCATGGCTTTGCCAAAACTGCTGTGCGTATGGACTATGCAGGCATACCGCGCATGATTTTTGCTTTAAAAGAAAAAGAGGGTGAGGATAAATATGAAAACATCCTACTGGAAATTACAAAAGAACTCTGATAATCAAGAGATTATGCAGGAGGCAGCGGCATTAATCCGTGCGGGTGAGGTTGTATCATTCCCGACGGAAACAGTTTACGGCCTGGGTGCGGATGGACTGAATCCTGAGGCTGTAGCCAAGATTTTTGCTGCCAAGGGCAGACCTAACGATAATCCGTTGATTCTGCATATCGCTAAAAAGGAAGATATTGCGCAGCTGACTACCTGCCTGAACGCTAATGCAAAAAAGCTTATGGAGCATTTTTGGCCGGGACCGCTGACGCTGATTGTCAATAAATCTGCTATTGTGCCTGACGCTGTAAGCGCAGGACTGGAAACTGTCGCTGTACGCTTCCCATCCAATAAATTCGCCCAGGATTTTATCCGCGCCTGCGGTTGCCCTATTGCGGCGCCGTCGGCCAATATTTCCGGTCGTCCGAGCCCGACGAATGCTCAGGACGTGCTGGAGGATATGCAGGGAAAAATTGCCGGTATGCTTGATGGCGGCAACTGCGGCATCGGGCTGGAATCCACCGTGGTGGATACAACGAGTGCTGTTCCCACTATCCTGCGACCGGGCGGCATTACCTATGAAATGCTGACGGAGGTTATGGGTGCGGTAGAGATTGACCCTGCCCTGCAGGGAGATAAAAACTTTAAGCCCAAGGCTCCGGGAATGAAGTACCGTCATTATGCGCCGAAGGCACCTGTTTACCTGTTTGAAGGCGAAGCTTGCAAATGTTTGCCGCAGGTTATTGCCAAGGCTCTGGCTGAAGGCAAAACCGTCGGCGTGCTGTGCGGACATCAGCTGGAAAGCGAGCTGGCAGAGCTTGTCGAAAAGCAGCAGCTGCAGCTTTCCTGCTGGGGTGACAGCCGTGAACAGCTGGCTGCTGATTTGTTCTACCTGCTGCGTGATTTTGACCGTACCTGTCCGGACGTTATTCTCGCCGAAGGCGTGGAGGAGGACGGCCTGGGACTGGCAATCATGAACCGCCTGCGTAAGGCTGCGGGCTATCAGATTATAACGCTGGAAAACGGCAGCCTGCATTTAAAAAATAATGTAAATTTACCGACATTTATGTTACAATAAAGGTTAAAGATAATCCTGGCATTAAAAAACAGGAGAGGAGAAGATTATTTATGAAAATTGCAATGGCTTGTGATCATGGCGGCTTCCATCTGAAGGAGCATATCAAAAAATATTTAGAGGATAAAGGCATCGAGGTTGTTGACCATGGTACCTACAGCGAAGATTCCGTAGATTATCCCGACTATGCTGCTAAGCTGTGCGAGGATATTACCAGCGGTGCCAGCGGTGCGCAAAAGGGCATCCTGATTTGCGGTACCGGTATCGGTATTTCTATCGCTGCTAATAAATGCAAGGGTATTCGCGCTGCTTTGTGCGGTGATGTTTTCTCCGCTAAAATGAGCCGTGAGCATAACAATGCCAACGTCCTCTGCATGGGCGAGCGTGTTCTGGGCGTAGGTCTGGCAGAAATGATTACCGATGCTTGGCTGGAAACTGAATTTGCCGGTGGTCGTCATGAACGCCGTGTAAATAAAATCATGGATTTGGAAGCAAAATAATCGTCTTTGCGTCGCAGCCTAAACGATTCTTGTGTTTCTGAAAATAAACAGAAAAGAAGTAAAGCAACAATGGAAACAAATATGCAAATAGCTAAGGAGCTGACAGCAGCTGCTGAAGAGCTCATTAGTATAGCAAAGCCTAAAAAGGGACAGATTTTCGTGCTTGGCTGCAGCACCAGCGAAGTACTCGGCAACAAAATCGGCACCGGCGGCAGCAGTGAAACAGCTGTTGCTATGTTCAAGGCGCTGAAGGCAGTGTGCGATGCACACGAGCTTTATCTTGCCGTACAATGCTGCGAGCATCTCAACCGTTCCTTAGTAGTGGAGGCAGCTACAGCCGAACGCTACAATCTTGAGGAGGTTACCGTGCGTCCGGTGGCTCATGCCGGCGGCGCTATGGCAACTGCTGCCTACGAAAATTTTGCTGAACCTGTAGTAGTAGAAAAGATTTCTGCTCATCTTGGTATTGATATTGGCCAGACGCTCATCGGCATGCATCTCAAACGAGTTGCTGTACCTGTACGCCTGCAATATAAAAAAATTGGCGAAGCAGTGCTGACTGCCGCTAAAACTCGTCCGCCGTTGGTGGGGGGGCCGCGTGCCCAATATCTGGAAAATCGCCCATAAGGCATTATCTGCGTCGTTATCATTTCCTCGACGTATGAAAAATACGCCGTCGGAAATGCTGCCTAGCATCTGATAACTTCTGAACGATTTACAATCGTCCATAGCACCATCTGCGTCGTTATAATTTTCTCAACGTATGAAAAATACGCCGTCGGAAATGCTGTTTAGCATCTGATAACTTCTGAGCGATTTAAAATCTTCCGCATGGTACAAGGCACCGTCTGCGTCTTTTAGTAGAGCAGATTTTCTGAGCGCTTATCCGCAGCCTGTGGATAAAACTGGTTGATATTTAATGTTTTATTTTTAGGAGGGACTTAAAATGAATCTGGAAAAACTTAGCGTAGTTGATCCTGAGCTGAAAGGTTACATTGATGCGGAGCTGAACCGCCAACGTGACAAAATCGAACTGATTGCATCCGAAAACATCGTTACTCCCGCAGTAATGGAGGCTATGGGCAGCGTACTGACCAATAAGTATGCTGAAGGCTATCCCGGTCATCGTTATTATGGCGGCTGTGAATATGTTGATAAGGTTGAAACTTTGGCTATTGAACGTGCCAAAAAATTATTCCATGCCGAATATGCTAACGTACAGGCTCACTGCGGTGCCAGCACCAATATGACCGTGTACTTTGCTTTCCTGAAACCCGGCGATACCATCATGGGTATGGACCTGTCCCAAGGCGGTCATCTTAGCCATGGATCCCCGGTAAATATTTCCGGTACCTATTTTAACGTTGTTCATTATGGCGTTAATCCGGAAACCGAGCTGATTGATTATGATGCTATGGACAAGCTGGCTAAAGAACATCATCCGAAACTGATTGTTGCCGGTGCCAGCGCTTATCCGCGGATTATCGATTTCAAACGCATCGCTGATATTGCTCATGCTAACGGCGCTCTGCTGCTGGTTGATATGGCACACATCGCCGGCTTGGTTGCAGCAGGTCTGCATCCGTCTCCGGTTCCGTATGCTGATATCGTAACCACTACCACCCACAAAACTCTGCGCGGTCCTCGCGGCGGTCTGATTCTGACCAACAATGAGGAATATGCCAAGAAAATCAACAAGGCTATTTTCCCCGGCATCCAGGGTGGCCCGCTGATGCACGTTATTGCTGCTAAGGCTGTTGCTTTCGGTGAAGCTCTGAAGCCTGAATTCAGAGAGTACGCAGAAAATATTGTCAAGAATGCCAAGGCTTTTGCCGAAGGTCTCAAGGCTGAAGGCTTCCGTCTGGTTTCCGGCGGTACCGACAACCATCTGATTCTGGTTGATGTACGCAACAAAAACCTGACCGGTAAGGAAGCAGAAAAGCTGTTGGATAATATTGGCATTACCTGCAATAAAAACACTATTCCGTTTGATCCTGCCAGCCCGTTTGTAACCAGCGGCATCCGTTTGGGTACTCCGGCTGCTACTACCCGCGGCTTCAAAGAAGAGGACTTCAAAGAGGTTGCTTCTATTATGGGCCTGGTGCTCAATAACCCTGAAGATACTGATAAGCATGCAGAGGCTGCAAAACGTGTTGCTGCACTGTGCGCTAAGTATCCGTTATATACTAATTTATAATTAAGACGACCGATAAAGCTTTATCCGCTTCGTCTTAATAAGAAAAGGAGCGATATATCCAATGCAAATCAATGTAGTAAACCATCCTTTGCTGCAAGCAAAAATGACTATCCTGCGTGACAAGGATACCAAGAGCGTAACCTTCCGCCACATCATCAGTGAGGTTGCAGCGCTGCTGACCTTTGAAACTACCAGAGATTTACCTGTGGAAGAAGTAAAGGTTACCACTCCGCTGTGCGAAACCACCGGCTGTCGTATTAAAGGCAGTGTCACTGTTGTGCCTATCCTGCGTGCAGGCCTGGGCTTTATGGAGGGCGTACTCAGTGTTATTCCCGAAGCCAATGTTGGTCATATCGGCATGAGCCGTAACGAAGAAACTCTGCTGCCGATGGAGTATTACTGCAAGCTGCCTGCGGATATGGACGCTTATACTATTGTTGTTGACCCGATGCTGGCAACCGGCGGCAGTGCTATTGCTGCTATTGACCAGCTCAAAAAGCGTGGTATGAAAAACCTGCGCTTCATGTGCCTCGTTGCTGCTCCCGAAGGTGTAGAAAAACTGAATGCAGCACATCCTGATGTGCCTATCTACACTGTTGTGCTTGATGATCATCTTAATGAGCATGGCTACATCGTGCCGGGCTTGGGCGATGCAGGCGACAGAATTTTTGGTACGGTATAAAAAATTATGGAACGCAAAACAAGACCCGGCTGGGATGATTACTTTATGGAGATTGCCAGAGTAGTCAGCAGCCGTTCAACCTGTATGCGCCGCAGTGTCGGCGCGGTAATCGTCAAAAATAAACAGATTGTAGCGACAGGCTATAACGGTACGCCTAAGGATTTGCCTCACTGTGAGGTTACGGGCTGCCTGCGCGAGCAGCTGCATGTGCCTTCGGGGCAGATGCACGAGCTTTGCCGCGGTATTCATGCGGAGCAGAATGCTGTTGTTCAGGCTGCCTATCATGGTGTGTCTGTCAACGGCGGTACGCTGTACTGTACGCATCAGCCATGTGTGGTCTGCACCAAGATTTTGATTAACGCAGGCATTAAGCGCATTGTTTATGCTAATCCTTATCCGGATAAGCTGGCGGAGGATATGATGGCTGCGTCGGGAATTGAAATCTGCGTGCTGGATAAGAAGTAATTTTTTACAAGCTTTGGAGGACTGTCTCTCGGCAGTCCTCTTTTTTTGCTTGACTTTGGAGCAAGCTCCAATGATATAATTAGTCAACAAGATAAATTTCAGAAAACGGAGTGATATTTATGCATATGGCAGATGCTTTGCTTTCGTCCGCTGTTGCCGGCGGCATGTACGCCTGCTCCTTAGTTGCTGCAGGCTACGCGTTGCGCAAGGTGCAACAGGAGCGCAATGACAAAATTTTACCTGTGATGGGCGTGATGGGAGCATTCGTTTTTGCGGTACAGATGCTTAACTTTACCATACCGGGAACAGGCTCATCGGGCCATTTGTGCGGCGGTATGCTGTTGGCGGCTGTTGTCGGTCCTTACGCTGCTTTTTTGACGATGATCGGCGTGCTGCTGATTCAATGCCTGCTGTTTGCGGACGGCGGTCTGCTGGCGCTGGGCGCTAACATTTGGAATATGGCGTTTTACGGCTGCTTTGTCGGCGGTGGCGTAATTTGGGCGCTGGCGATGCGCAGCGGTATGACACGCACCAAAATTATCATCGCATCGGTTCTTGGCAGTGTACTTTCCTTGCAGCTGGGTGCTTTTTCTGTTTCGGTGGAAACGCTGCTGTCGGGAATTACGCAATTACCCTTTGCTGCTTTTCTGCTGTTTATGCAGCCTATTCATCTGGCAATCGGCTTGGTTGAGGGTGCAATTACCGCAGCGGTTTTGGTATTTTTGTTTGCTGCCCGTCCCTCACTTTTGTGGTGTGCGGAGGAAAGTGAGTCTGCAAGCAGTGTATCTTTGAAAAATGTGCTGACGATTATGGGAGCAGCGGCAGTTGTTCTGGCCGGTGGTCTTTCCCTGCTTGCTTCCGAGCTGCCGGATGGCCTGGAGTGGTCCTTGGAGCGCATGACAGGCAGTACGGAGCTGGAAAGCGCTGACAGCAGCGTTTACGCTTTGAGCGAAGCGGTGCAAAGCGTGACGGCGCTGCTGCCGGATTACAATTTTGCCGGCAGCGAAAGTGCCGCAGGCACTTCCTTTGCCGGTGTTGTGGGTGCGGTAATCGTTATGCTGCTGATTCTGGCCGGCGGCAAAGTATTAAAGAGCTTCCGGGGCAACCATGAACAGGCTTGAGCGTGCCATCTCCGCTATTCACGTTTTAGATGAGCTGGCAGGTAGAAATACGCTCGTTAACAAATTGCATCCTCTGGCGAAGCTTGGCGCTGTAATGTGCTTTATTCTCACAGTGCTTTCGTTTGATAAGTATGCCTTGAGCGGTGTTGTGGCGATGGGCATTTATCCCGTCTTTTTATATCAGCTGGCAGATTTATCCTTATGCGAAGGCATTAAGCGCTTTAGGACAGTTGCCTTTCTGCTCATAGGTTTAGGCTTGGCCAATGTCTATTTTGATACGGCAGTGTTGCTCAATATAGGCGGCATTGCTGTCAGCGGTGGCTGGGTGTCGCTGTTTGTTTTGCTGCTCAAGGGCTTGTGGAGCTTTTTGGCAGTGTACTTTCTCATTGCGACAACCGGGATGGAGCAAATTTGTTACGCTTTGCAGCTTTTGCATCTGCCTAAGGTGATGAGTGTTGTGCTGCTGCTGACCTATCGCTATCTGATTTTACTTTTGCAGGAGGGCAGCCGTATGAGTGCTGCCTACGCTCTGCGTGCGCCGCACAGTAAGGGGATTGCCTTCAACGCTTGGGGTACGCTGGTGGGACAGCTGCTTTTGCGCAGCATAGACAGAGCGCAGACAGTGTACGAAAGCATGGCACTGCGTGGCTTTGACGGTACGTTTTATCTTCAGCGTGCGGCGGACGGTAAGGGGGCGTTGGCATTTGTGCTGCTGAGCCTTGGCTTTTGCCTTGTGTTCCGCTTGTTGCCGGTGTTTGCGATTTTAGGCAGCTTGCTGTAAGGGAGCGTTGGACAGACGATGGAAGAAAATATTATTGAAATAGAAAATCTGCACTTTGCTTATGCTAAAAAGCATGAACATAAGGACGCTATGGTGCTGCAGAACATCAGCTTCAGCGCCAAGGCAGGTGAACGCATAGGCTTAATCGGTGCCAACGGCGTAGGCAAATCAACACTGCTGAAAATTTTTGTCGGTCTTTTGGAGGCAGAAGATATCGGCAAAGTAAGGCTTTGCGGTCTTGATTTAAACAAAAAGAACCTGCGCGAGCTGCGCAGGCGTATAGGCTATGTCTTTCAGGATTCGGACAGCCAGCTTTTCATGGCAGATATTTACAGTGATGTTGCCTTTGCGGCGCGTAATTGCGGTTACAGCGAGCAGGAGGTGCAGAAACGTGTGACGCAGGCTTTGGCGCAGGTGCATTTGGAGAATTTGGCCAAGCGTCAGATTTATCGCCTGAGCGGAGGTCAGAAAAAGCTGGCAGCGATTGCCGGTATTTTGACGCTTACACCGCAGCTGGTGCTTATGGATGAGCCTTCCGCTGCACTGGATCCTAAAAACCGCCGCAATCTGATAAATATTCTGCGCAGCCTGCCCTGCGCACAGCTTATTGCTTCGCACGATCTGGATTTTATCTATGCAGCCTGCGACAGAGTAATTTTGCTGCACGACGGGAAAATTGCCGCTGACGGCACAGTGAAGGATGTATTGCGTAATCAGGAGCTTTTGGAAGCATGTAATCTGGAATTGCCGCTGATGTTCCAAAAGGCAGACTAAAAAAGCACTGCTCACATTTCCTTACGGGAGATGCAGAGCAGTGCTTTAATTTTGTTGCTGTTATTTTACTTTGACATAGGTAACGCCTGCGGCATAGCAGTCAAGCTCGTAGGGCTGGTACATCAGATAAAGATGACCGTCCTCGGTGATGAGATAATCCTTGCTGACTTTAAATTTGTCGATGTTATCAATAAACGGCGCTTCGCTGACAGTCTTCAAATCAGCACCGTAAACAGGCAGCTTTTTAGCTTTGATATCCTGCTTCAGCTGCTCGGCGTTCAGCTTTTCCATGAAGCGGGTGTAGGGAACACGCTTGCCGGTAGCCTTGTCGTAAACGATGCCGTGGGTATAGTACATACCATGCGCAGCCTTATCATAATAGTACCAGGTGTTGAAGGTGAGGCAGACAAACTGGTCATTTTCGTAAATCACCTCATAATTGCTGCCGACAGCACGCATATCCGGCTGGCGCAAATCCTTGCGCGATTTGCTGACCATTTTTTGGATATCGCGATTCATACGCTGTGCTGCCTGAGGATTTTTCTGCGTGAAAACAGGATATTTATAGTCAAAGCGGTCGCCTTTGTCGACTTCTGTTTGCTGTGCGGCCGACGCACCCGCTGCTACTGCCATCGCTAAAAATAACGTGAGAAGAGTTTTTTTCATTCGTATTAGCCTCCTTTGTAGGAATTGTATTTGGTACTATAATAGTATAAAATAAAAGGGTATCTGTAAAGATGCCTGAGCGGGGGAAGTGTAAAATCTTTGTAGCCTGCGCAGGAAGTATTTGTAAACTTGAGGGGATATTGAAAATGTTAGGAACAATCGTTAATGTAAGTGCAATTTTAACCGGCTCTGTAATCGGCAGCTTTCTCAGCAGAGGTGTTAACGAACGCTATAAGACAGCGCTTTTCGACGGCCTTGGTCTGGCAACTGTGGGACTGGGAGCGAACGCCTTTGTCAGCAATATGCCGAAAACAACTTATCCGGTATTATTTATCGCCAGCATCGCCATTGGTACTGTTATAGGAACGTGGCTGGATATCGACGGACGCTTTCACAGGCTTTTGGCAAGCGCCAAGGGTGGCAGCAAGCTGGCGGAAGGACTTTCAACCGCTATTTTGCTGTTCTGCATCGGCACACTTTCTATTTTAGGACCGATTGAAAGCAGGCTCAACGGCAACAATACTTATCTGTATACCAACGCGACGCTTGATTTTGTTTCGTCGATTATTCTTGGCTCGGCCTATGGCATCGGCATTGCAGCGGCAGCCTTGGTGCTGCTTTTGTGGCAGGGGAGCATTTATCTTTTCGCCGGCGTAATTGCGCCTTATATGACGCCGGCGCTGATGGGAGAAATTTCTGTTTTGGGTGGCATTTTTCTGATGAGCAGCGGCCTGGGAATTTTGCAGCTGCGCGATTGCAAAACGCTGAATATGCTGCCGGCGCTTATTGTACCGCCGATTTTTTACGCGCTGATGGCAGCGGTACGATGATTTTTTAGAGTTCATCAAAACGATGCAAAGTTCACAGATTATCCATTGACTAATCAGTCAGTTCGCCTTATAATAAGCTCATCAGTTAGCAATCCCACTGACTGATACATAATACCCCTTTTCTTTTATACATCCTTTCACAACATCAACCCTCTGAAAGCAGCAGTGCCGAACGCATGGCACTGCTGCTTTTTTTTATTTATGCGGAGAAAAGCACAGCACAAGCAAAATTGAAAGTATACTTACGATTTTTGACGAATTTCCGGAAGTATACTTTCAATTTTTCAGGAATTTTCGAAAGTATACTTTAAAAAGAGGTAATGTTATTCTTTTCTGCCAAGCTTAAAAGGTAGCAGAAGGCGTAGGCCGGGATGCGCAAAAGCTGCTTGCCGTCAGGTGTGTCATGTACACCATAATCGTCCTGGCGCTTAGTAATAATTATGCCAAGCTCGGCTTTGCCTGCAAGGGTACAGATAGCGTCATTGTTGCTGATGGGTGCTTGCTCACGATATTTTACTTCAATCAAAATATCTTTATTAGCAGGATATTCAGCAACGACATCTATTTCCTTTTCCGAACCGGCAGCACGATAATAGCCTACGCTGGTAGCCTTGCGATAACAGAAGGTTTTAACATGCTTATAAATAGTTGTTTCTACAATTTTACCCATTTCTGCAGCATTTGTGAGCAGGTCATCATTCATTAGCACGGCATTACGTATAGCTGCATCAGCAATATAGATTTTCGGCTTGCTTTTAAGAATTTTTTTGCCTTCGATATGGACAGGATTACTGATGTAGATTAAATTAGCACTTTCCAGGTAGCGGACATAATTTTCCACAGTAGGGCGTGATACACCATTCAGTTCTTTGGCAATGCTGTCGTAGGAAACGATTTCAGAGGAAACATTGCACAGGTAGAGAAAGATGCGCTCCAATTCCAGGGGATTACGGATATTATACAAGGCAGGTAAATCTCGCTTTAAAACCTTGTCTACAATGTCTTCACGCATAATCTGCTGCGCAAAAAAATCATCCTCAGCTAAAGCAAGCTCCGGGAAGCCACCAACAAGAAGATAGCGGTTAAAGTGCAGTCGGAGGCTTTCTAATTTGAGCATAATATTGGTACGCTCGGCCTGAGTCATCGACAGCAGCTGCGAAAGCAACAGATTTTTGGGAAGATTTGTGATACTGATGCCGATAAGTGAACAATATTCATAAAAAGAAAGCGTTGGTACCTGAATTACAGACCAGCGGCCGGCACCACTTTCGGTGCTGCCCTTTACCAGAGCCGGGCTTGCAGAACCGGTTGCGATAACCTTGCTTTCAGGTTGTGTGTCGTAGATGATTTTTAACCAACCGGGCCAATCAGCAGCATATTGGATTTCATCAAAAAAGTAATAAACATCTTTATCAGGATGAATATTTTCGTGATAGCATTCTAATATGGCATCCATGCTGCTTAATTTTAAAATAGGATGATCTAGGGAGATAAAAACGATTTGCTCAGGCGCAACACCCTGCTTCAGCAAATTATCGATAACCTGATATATAATGGTTGTTTTACCGACACGTCTGGCACCGGAAAGAATGACGTTGCGACGTATAGTGGTATGAGAAATTTTTTCCAGTGTTTCATAATAGGAAATTCGTTTGTAGCTTTTGAGAAATGCAGGGGCTACTGCACCAGTTTTCCACCAAGGGTTGAAGCCTGCAAGGACTTTTAAAATATTTTCTTGCTTAATAATAGCCATAATATCACCGCCTTACAATTCTATTATAAACCACTCAAAAGCACAGCACAAGCAAAATTGAAAGTATACTTACTATTTTTGACGAATTTCCGAAAGTATACTTTCAATTTTTCGAAGATTTTCGCAAGTATACTTTAAAACGCGTTAAAAATGACTTTGGCAAGTGTTTTACTCCAGCGCAGGCAGGCCAGTGCAAGGCGCTGTCTCAACATCGCAAACATTCTTAATAGGAATAAATATTATTCTGTTGAAAATTTTCTGAAAAAATCTCTTGACTAGGTACTTATCCGCCATTATAATATAAGTATGATTTAGATTAGAGTAAATCGTAAATAGAGTTACTCCAATCTATAATTTCACCCCTTGATTATGAAATCCTGGACACAGGCGAAGCTCGTGCATGGTAGAGGAAACAAGGCAACTCTTACCGGACTTGCAGGCGGGAACTTGCGAAGGATTTTGTAATAAATAAAAATCTCTTAAGATAAGAGGAGGAAATTACAATGAAAAAATCCTTAGTACTCGCAATGGCAATGGCTCTTGGTGTAACCGCTTCCGCTTACGCTGCTAACCCGTTCTCTGACGTTCCTGCCGGCCACTGGGCTTATGACAGCATCAACAAACTTGCTGCTGCCGGCGTAATCGAAGGCTACGGCGACTCCACCTTTGGTGGCGACAAACTGATGACCCGTTATGAAATGGCTCAAATCGTTGCTAAAGCAATGGCAAAAGGCGCTAACGTTGACAAACTGGCTGCTGAATTCGCTGATGAACTGGATAACCTGGGCGTTCGCGTTGCTAACCTGGAGAAAAAAGCTGACAACGTAAAGATCACCGGTGAAATGCGTTATCACTATGTAGAACATGACGGTGTTGACAAAGATGGTAAGGATTTTAGCTACGCAACTCAACTGCGTTCCCGTATTTGGGTAAATGGTCAAATCAATGATGACTGGAAATATACCGGCATGATTGAAAATATCCAAGATTTGAAAAATAATACTGGCGATGAAACCACCAAATTCCAACGTGCTTATGTAAACGGCAAACTCGGTGGCTTGGCTGTTCAAGCTGGTCGTTATCATGCAAAATGGTCTGAAGGCAATGTTTATGATAACCGTGTTGACGGTGTTCAAGTTGCTTATGGCAAGGACGTTAAACTGGTAGCTGGCTATGCTAAAGCTGCTAATAAAGATGGTATTTCTTCTTCTACTGGCAATAATGCAAAAGACACTTACTATGCTGAGCTGTCCGGTAAGGTTGAAAATCTGTCCTTGGCTGCTGGTTACTACAAATTTGAAGACGTAAAAGAAGAAGCAGGCGTTGACGATACCATTTGGACTGTTGCTGCTAACTATGCATTCGACAAGAACTTCAAACTGGGTGCTATGTATCTGAATGGCGATAAAGATAAGTATAATGGTGATGATGACGGCTTCGTAGTAACTGCTTCCTATAAAGGTGCTAAAGCTGCTAAAGCTGGTTCTTGGGGCTTAGTTGCTAAATACTATGACCAAGGTGCTTCCACCTATATCGACCACACCATGAATGGTCTTGCTGATAATAAACTGTTCACCAGCGCTGAAGGCTTCAAAGGCTATAGCGTAGCTGCTAACTACACCTTCGCTAAGAACATCGTTGGCCAGGTTGAATGGTATGATCTGGAACAAAAAGAAGGCAACAAAGACGCACAAACTCTGTGGTCTCAAGTTGTATTTACTTTCTAATTCCAACCACATACAACAACTTAACATTTAACACGCGCGTATAAGAAGACGGCCGCCCGTATGGGCGGTCGTTTTTTGCGTGGGTGGGTAGGTTGTTGAAAATAGGGTTTTAGTTAACAAGTGAAATAAAAACTGAAATAACAAGTGAAATTTTTCAGCTATTATTTTAGTTGTTGCGAAGAACTGAATTTTTGCAAGGAAAATGTGAAATACAACTGAAAAATTAGTATAACAACTGAAGAATATTTCAGAAAAAAGTTTTACTCACAATGACTACCCAGTCAGAAAATTTTAAGCAAACACTGTATTTTTTCCTGAATTTATGCTAGAATATACCTATATTCTGCATTACATAAATGCGTCTGGAGGAATAAGAATGAAAAAAGTTTTACGTTATTTATTGATGACCGTTATGGCTATCTGCTTCAGCATCCCCTGCTTTGGTGCAGCTGAAGCTGCAAGTGTTGCTCTGCTGCCTTTGATCAACAACGTTGAAGGCGGAGACGAACTGGCAAATCAGGTTTTCTACAAAAACGCTCTGGCTGTTCTGAACAGCAAAAAAGGCTTTGTAGTAGTAGAAAACGACAAGCTGACCGCTGTTATTGATGCTGCTAAGGTTGGCAACAAGGTTCCCAGTGCTGCAACTTTGGAAAAAATTGCTAAAGATGGCGATGTTGACATCGTTATCGCTGTTCAGCTGGACAAGCTGGATGACAGAGCTATCGATTCCAGCGAAGAGCGCAAACTGCAAATCGACCTGCAAGGCTATGCAGTTGCTTACAACAAGCTCACCGGTAAAGCTTACGAGCATCGCATTTACAGCGACAAAACAATCCCTGAAGCTCTGACCAGCCGTTGGGATTGGACTCATGAAGAATTTGGCCGTGCAGTACGTATCGAAGTAGACCGTGCTCTGCGTGTTAAATAATTCCTAGCTTAATTTTAGTTCAAACACCAAGCCGCTTCTGTAAATTTTGCAGAGGCGGTTTTTGTATTGTAAAAAAATACTTGAAAAGAAAAGCTTACATATCAATGATTGTTTGCGAAGTAGAATCTCTTTATTTACATGAATTAAGAAAAATTTGTGAAGCACTTGTAGAGTTATTAAAAAAGTGGTACAATAGAGTCATGAAAAATTTGCTTATGCTAACTGCCGAGGGCAGCGAAAAACGCAGACTGCAAGGAGTATGGTAGAGGAAACAAGGCAACTCTTACTGAAAGATGCGGCGAGCCGAGTATCAAAGCCAAGGCGAAGAAGTGTAGCAGAATTTTTCAAATGTATTTTCCTAAAGGAGGAAATTAAAATGAAAAAATCTTTAGTATTAGCTATGGCTATGGCTCTGGGCGTAACTGCTTCCGCATACGCTGCTAACCCGTTCTCTGACGTTCCTGCTGGTCACTGGGCTTATGACAGCATCAACAAACTGGCTGCTGCTGGCGTAATCGAAGGCTACGGCGACTCCACCTTCGGTGGCGACAAGCTGATGACCCGTTATGAAATGGCTCAAATCGTTGCTAAAGCAATGGCTAAAGGCGCTAACGTTGATAAACTGGCTGCTGAATTCGCTGACGAACTGGACAACCTGGGCGTTCGCGTTGCTAACCTGGAGAAAAAAGCTGACAATGTAAAAGTAACCGGCGAAATGCGTTACCTGTATGAAGATTACAAAGGTGAAGGCAATTCCTTCGACCACAACCTGCGTTCTCGTATTTGGGTTAACGGTCAAGTAAACGATGACTGGTCTTACACTGGTATGCTGCAAAACACCCAAGATCTGAAAGACAACGCTGGCAACGAAACCACCAAATTCCAACGTGCATACGTTGAAGGTAAACTGGGCGGTCTGAATGTAACCGCTGGCCGTTACAATGCATTCTTCGCAAACGGCAATGTATATGATACCCGTGCTGACGGCGTTGAAGTATCCTATGGCAGCAAAATTCAATTAAAAGGCTTTGCTGGTAAAGCTACCGATGCTGGCGATGATTCTGACGTTTCTTATGGTAACTATGCTGGTGCTGAACTGACCGGTGATTTCAATAAACTTGGCCTGACTGCTGGTTATGTAAACTTCAAAGATATGAATGCAACTACTGAAGAGCCCGAAACTAATCGTGACAATGCTATCTGGTATGTTGGCGGTTCCTATGACTTCGACGGCAATGTAGCTGTTTCCGGTATGTACCTGAAAGGCGATATGAGCCTTAACGATGAAGATGTAAAAAGTATTGGTTCCGATGGTTGGACTGCTGGCCTGACCTACAAAGGTGCTGAAGCTTCCGAAGCTGGTTCCTGGGGTCTGTTCGCTAACTACTATGATCAAGGCGGCATGACTTATGTTGCACACACCACTGATGCAAACACCTTTGATAACGAAGGCTTCAAAGGCTGGGGCGTAGGCACTAACTATGCATTCGCTAAAGGCATCGTAGGCACTGTAGCTTACTACGACACCGAAAACAAAGTTAAAGAAGACGAAAAATCTCATATTGTTTGGGCTGACCTGACCTTCACTTTCTAATTTAACGATTAGCAAGTAACACAAAATAATACACGCGCGTATAAAGCCCCCTCGCCGTAAGGTGAGGGGGCTTTGTGTTGCAAAAATATATGAATGTGGTATAATAAAAATAGAAAGACAACCGCCTAAGCAGTTCGTGCCAATCCAATCGGCTGCGCCTCTTGGGGCACTATTGCATGGCGCGCATATACCAATCAGCATCGTCCTATGGACTTGCTTCTTGGATGCGCCCGCAACAAGGTGGGTTGCCGATTCAAAGGGTCAGAAAATCCGCCTCAGTGAACGGCAAACTACAGAGGCGGTTTTTCTATGTCTGGATTACTGTATTGCAAAAATATTTTGATGTGGTATAATAAATATAGAAAGACAACCGCCCACAAGGTGGGTTGCCAGTTCAATGTGGTAAGAAAATCCACCCTGCGACCGGCAAGTTTTGGGGTGGTTTTCTTATGTCTGGATTATTTGCTGAACTGAAATATAAATGTCAGTAACGCCAGAATAAATACGCCAAAGGCCATAAGATCTTTGAAGTCGTAATTTTTCATAAGCATCACCTCCATTCCAACGGAATTTCGGCAACGCCACCCTGCAGTGGTTCGCACCAAACCAATCGGCTACGCCTCTTGGGGTGCTATCACATGGCGCGCAGTACCAATCAGCTTCGTCCTATGGACTTGCTTCTTGGATGCGCCCGCAACACGGTTGTCCTTATTATTGTATCATGTAAACGAATTTTTGACAAGAAAGACACAAAACTACCGCCCTCGCAGCTTTGCTGCGCAGGACGGTAGTTTTGCTTTGTTAAATTACAGGCCGGCCTGCTCAATACCGCTGAACAGGAAGCCTAAATGATTGGTGGAGTTCAGCAGCACTACGCGCCAAACACCTTCGTTATATTCAAGTACATTGATACAGGTATTATCCTGCTTAATCTGCCAGAAGTGCGACATATCAAGGCCAAGCAAATCACAGATAATCGCTTTGTTCACTGCATCATGCGCAGCAACCAGCACAGTCTTATCGATATATTTGGCAGCATAATCGTCAAAGGCAGCGCGCGCACGCTTGCGCACATCCTCCAGGCTTTCGCCGCCGTCAGGCATTTGTACTAGGTGCGGCCTGGTGTGCCACAGGGCAAACTCCTGCGGAAATTGCTTGGCAATTTCCGGTGCCAGCACGCCTTCCCAGCTGCCGTGATTTATTTCCAGCAGACGTTCATCTGTTGCTACCGGCAGCTTGTGCAGATCGGCGCAGAACTTGCAGGTCTGGTAGGAGCGCTGCAGTGGGCTGGAGATGCACACATCAATAGGGATATGGTGCAAGCCCTCGGCCAGCAGGTGGCCTTGGCGCAGACCGCGCTCGCTCAGCGGTGTATCCTCCTGTCCTTGGTATCTGCCTTCTATATTCCAGGTTGTTTCGCCGTGTCGGACTAAAATTATTCTCATAGAATTTCCTCGCTGTAATTTATATAGTGATTAGCCTTCGCAGTTGATAAGCTTAACGTCAATAATGCCTTCCACACCACGCAGCTGCAGCATAATATCGTTAGGAATATCATCGCCAACAGCAATCGCCATAATGTTGGTGTCGGATTTAGGAGTGCTGCCAACCTGCATGCCGTTGATGTTGATGCCGGCGCTGCCCAAAATAGTTGCCATTTGACCGATCATATTAGGCTTGTTGACGTGCGGTGCCAGCAGCAGGTAGCCTTCGGGATTGAAGTCAACATGATATTGGTCGATTTGTACAATTTTAGGCTGCTTGCCGTCGAACAAAGTGCCTTCGATTTTATGTGTGCCCTTGGCAGTAGCAATTTTTACATTGATAGCGGTAGTGAAGTAACCTGGCTTGTTAGCCTTAACCTCTTTAACCTCCAGGTTGCGTTTTTTAGCAATGCCGGGAGCATTGACAAAGTTAACGCTTTCCTGCAGAATTGGGTTCAGCAGGCCTTTGAGGAAGGCGGTAGTAAGAGCCTGGGTTTCGGTTTCGGCAAGTGCGCCGGTGTATTCTACCTCAACGCTCTTAATCGGTCCGTCTGCCAAATAGATGCCCACGGTACCCATACGTTCTGCCAGCTTGAAGTACGGTTGGATAACTGCTGCCACGCTTTTAGGAATGGGCGCCATATTAACGGCGGTCATAACCGGACGTCCTTCCAGAGCATCGATTACGCCGTAAGCAACATCAACAGCTACACCGATTTGCGCTTCGATGGTGGAAGCACCAAGGTGCGGAGTTTGTACAACGTTGAACAGGCCCAGGAAGGGGTTATTTTCTTTGGTAAGCGGTTCGGTCGGATAAACGTCAATGGCAGCGCCGGCAATTTTACCGGATTTAACGCCTTCGGCAATAGCTTCGGGATCCATGCAACCGCCGCGGGCGCAGTTGACAATGCGCACGCCGTCCTTCATTTTGGCAATAGCTTCTGCGTTCAGCATTTTTTCGGTTTCTTTGGTGAGCGGAGTGTGGATGGTGATGTAATCGGATTTAGCCAGCAGAGTGTCAAAATCAACCAGCTCAACGCCAACCTGATGCGCACGTTCTTCGGTAATATAAGGATCGTAACCAATGGTGGTCATTTCCATAGCCTGCATACGTTTGGCAACACGGCTGCCGATACGGCCGACGCCGATGATGCCAAGGGTTTTGCCCTGTACCTGAATGCCGTCAAAGGATTTGCGATCCCATTTGCCTTCCTGAATGGATTGATGGGCTTGCGGAATGTGACGAGTCATAGCCATCATCATAGCAACGGTGTGCTCGGTAGCTGCCATGGTGTTGCCTTCCGGGGTGTTGAGTACGACGATGCCTTTAGCGGTAGCGGCAGGAATATCGATGTTGTCAACGCCAACGCCGGCGCGGCCGATAACCTTCAGGCGGGTGGAGGCTTCGATAACCTCCTTGGTTACCTTGGTCATGCTGCGGGTTACCAGACCATCGTAATTGTTGATAACCTTGATAAGCTCCTCCGGCTTCATGTTGGGCATTACATCTACATCAAAGTGTTCGCGCAGCAGAGCTACGCCTTTTTCACTGATATCGTTGCTGACAAAAATTTTCATGGTGATTATCCTCCTGTTATTTGTTTTCCTTCATATATTCTTCCATAAACTCCGCCAAAGCCTTGCAGGCCTCCAGCGGCACAGCATTATAGGCACTGGCGCGGCAGCCGCCGACAAGACGATGACCGCCGATACCGACAAAGCCTGCAGCCTTGCCCTTAGCTACGAAATCCTTCTCCATTTCCGGCGTAGCCAAATTGAAGGTAATATTCATATTGCTGCGAGCTTCGGGAGCAGCATGGCCCTTGTAAAAACCATTACTGTTGTCGATAACGTCATAGATGAGCTTAGCCTTCGCTGCATTGTTCTTGGCAATAGCGTTTATGCCACCCTGCTTTTTAATCCAGTGCAGAGTTTTGTTAACCATATAAATGGCAAAGACAGGCGGTGTATTGTACAAAGAATCGTTATTGGCAAAGGTGCTGTACTTCAGCATAGTGGGCAGCTCCTCACGCGCTGTAGCTAAAAAGCTTTTCTTGGCGATGACGATGACTACGCCTGCAGGACCAAGATTTTTCTGCGCTCCTGCGTAGATAAGGTCAAAATCCTTGACGTTCACCTTGCGCGAGAGGATGTCGCTGGACATATCGCAGATAACGGGAACATCAAACTTGGGGAAATCCTTGTATTCGGTGCCGTAAATCGTGTTGTTGGCAGTGAGGTGTACATAAGAAGTATCGGGGCGGAGCGTGAATTCCTGTGGAATGTAGCTGTGGTTCTTATCAGCGCTGCTAGCGGCCTCATAAACCTCGCCGTAGAATTTTCCTTCTGCCATAGCCTTTTTGGCCCAGACGCCGGTGTTGACATAAGCGGCGTATTTTTTAGTGTGGAAATTGGCAGCTGTCATTAAAAACTGGGTGCTGCCGCCGCCTTGGATAAACATAATCTCGTAATCCTCGGGGATTTCCATCAGCTCACGCAGCAGCTGTTTTGTTTCTGCATGCATGGCAGCGTATTCATTGCTGCGATGGCTCATTTCAATGATGCTCATGCCGGTGTTTTGATAGTTTAAGAATTCTTCCTGCGCTTCCAACAGTACCTCGAGCGGCATAGCGGAAGGACCGGCGTTAAAGTTATATGCTCTTTTCATGTATTCTTTCCTTCTTCCTGAAAATAAATAAGGCAAGCACATCCCTTGGGACGAGCTTGCCTTTATCTCGCGGTACCACCCAAATTGCCATTGCATAATTGCTTCACCTAAAAAAATAAGCCCATCATCCCTATCTTGGGACGAGGACTGCTCGCGGTGCCACCCAATTTGCCTATGGCCAACTTTGAACGCTGTATCGGGCGCACCCGTCAAATTCGTCATTTGCCGCTTCGGAGCGGAACTAGTGTGCTTCGCTGCTGCCTTGCATCAACCGCCAGCTTTCTGAAAAGACCTGCACATTGCTTCTCCATCATTGCGTTGCTTAATGTGATTTGTAGATGATTATAGCACGCCTGCTTTTAGAGTCAAGTGTTTTTGTAAAGATTTTTTATGTATACAATTTTTTTAGTGAATTTGTAACGTAGATTACAGAAAAGTTTCGGTTTGTATGCTTGCAAAATGATGTTATTCATGTTAAAGTAAGCATGTAAACAAAACAACGCAACCGCTAGGGGCGCAATTTGCTGAGAGGACTTACATCCGACCCTTTGAACCTGAATCTGGTTAAAACCAGCGTAGGAAAGCGAGCTGATTTCTGCAAAAAGACAATTCAACCGCTTTCCGACAGGAAAGCGGTCTTTTAATTATAAGGAGGAAAAATTATGGCAACACAAATGCAATTGGCACGCCAAGGTGTGATTACCGAAGCAATGAAAATTGTAGCAGAGCAGGAGCATGTAACTGCGGAGTTTATTCGCGAAGGCGTAGCAAACGGTACTATCGCCATTCCCTGCAACATCAATCATAAAAATATTATTCCGCGCGGTGTAGGCACCGGTCTTACTGTAAAGGTTAATGCTAACATCGGCACCTCCAGCAGCTATCCTGATCCGGAACCGGAGCTGGCAAAGCTGCAGGCTGCTATTAATGCAGGTGCGGATTCTGTTATGGATCTTTCTACTGGCAACAATATCAGCGCTTCCCGTCAGGCAATTATTGCTGCATCTACCGTAATGGTTGGCACTGTGCCTATGTATCAGGTAACTGTAGAAACCATTAAGAAGCGTGGCGCAGTGGTTGAGATGACTAAGGAAGATATTTTCGATGTTATCCGCCAACAGGCTGCAGATGGCGCCGACTTCATGACCATTCATTGCGGCATTAACAAAAATGTGCTGAAAGCACTCATTGACGAAGGCCGTGAGATGGATGTTGTCAGCCGCGGCGGCAGCTTTATCACCGGCTGGATGCTGCACAATGACGCAGAGAATCCTCTGTATGAATACTATGATGAAATTCTTGATATTTGTGCCGAATATGATGTAACTATCAGCCTTGGCGATGGCCTGCGTCCCGGATGCATTGCTGATGCTACCGACAGAGCGCAGATTCAGGAGCTGCTGAACCTGGGTGAATTGACACAGCGCGCTTGGGATAAGGGGGTACAGGTTATGGTAGAAGGCCCCGGCCACGTGCCCTACAACCAGATTGCTGCGAACATGCAGCTGCAAAAACGCCTGTGCCACGGCGCACCGTTCTATGTGCTCGGACCTCTTGTAACAGATGTTGCTCCCGGCTATGACCATATTACCAGTGCTATCGGCGGCACTCTTGCTGCTGTCAGTGGTGCTAACTTCCTATGCTACGTAACTCCGGCCGAGCATTTGGGCCTGCCTGACTTAAATGATGTACGCGAGGGCGTAATCGCTACCCGTATCGCTGCGCATGCCGCTGATTTGGCTAACGGCAACAAGCAGGCATGGGAGTGGGACCTGAAGATGGCAAGAGCACGTAAGGTTCTGGATTGGCCTGCTCAGCTTGATCTGGCTATCGACCCGGTAAAGGCTAAGGAATATCGCTGCCGCAAGAACAAATCCGATGATGAGGCTTGCTCCATGTGCGGTGATTACTGTGCCGTTAAAATTGTCGGTCAGTATCTCGAAGAGCATATGAGAAAGAATTAAGTCATTACTTGAAAAAATAGTATGAATGTGATATATTAAATATAGAAAAAGACAACCGCCCGCAAAGGTGGGTTGCCAGTTGAATTGACTTGAAAAGCCGCCTCGGAATCTGGTAAATTACAGAGGCGGTTTTTCTATGTGCGATTTACTTTCGGTTCTGAAAAATGAACGTCAGCAATGCCAGTATAAACATACCGAAAATCATAAGATCCTGGAATGTAAAATATACCATAGACATCACCTCCATTCTTAATTGAATGAAGGCAATACCACCCTGTAAAACGGTTGTCGTAAAAATTTTAACACATAAACATATTTTTATCAAGAATGCTTGATGCTTATCATTCTGAACTATGCTATAATATAGATAATTATAATATTTCTAGAGGTAACTGATGGACAAGAATATTTTAGAATATGTCGGCAAAAGCTTATATCAGACACATATTTTGAAGGAAATGAAGCGCTATGTCGTTTTCCGTGCGCGTTGTGCTATGCATAGCAACTCGATAGAAGGCTTGCTGAAATTTTTTGATGCAAACGGCAATCGTCAGGCATGGCTGCAGGGAGCACCTGCGCTTTTGGAACAGACTACCAGAGCGTTTTTTTATAAAGGCTCAACTTGGGATGAACGTGTAGAGCTGGTGCAGAATCATCTGCTGATTATGGAAGAGCTGTTCAAGCCGGAGCTGATGGATAAATTGTATAGCAAGGGTGAAATGGTGCAGCTGTGGGAGGATTCCTACGATGACAGACCGTTGACGCTGCAGCTGTGGTTTCATGCCGGCCAACGCAAGGAAGGCTGCATATCTTTGGCTTTATTCTATGAGGGCGAGCCTTTATACCAAATCATGTTCTGGCTGGCAAAGAATAAAACAGACGGCAAGAATGTTATTTATATTGGTGCCCTGCAGGGACCGCAGAACGGTAATGAGCTGATTAAGGGCATGACGAAGGCTTTCTTCGGCTATCGTACCAAAAACCTGATGTTCTATGGTCTGCGTTGTTTTGCTAAGGCTATAGGCGTTGAAAATATTTTCGCTGTTACCAATGACGGCTATTACGCGATGAACCATGTACGTGTAGATCGTAAGCTGAAGACTGATTTCGGTGCTTTCTGGCAGGAGTGCGAGGGTGTTATCTGCTCAGATCGTCGCTTCTATATTATGCCGACCGCGGAACACCGCAAATCTATGGAAGAGCTGAAGCCGTCCAAAAGAGCACAGCATCGTCGTCGCTTTGCTAAAATGGATGAAATGAAGGCTGCTGTTAAGTCTGCTGTTGACAGCTACAAAAAATAAAAAATTACTTGTTTGGTTTGTAATATAGGTACAAAAGCTGTCTGCAATATTATTTATAGTAACAATCTGTACAAATTTTACATTGGATAAAGCAGAGGTTCAGAATAGAACCTCTGTTTTTTTTAGGTAAAACATGCTATAATGAAAATATATAGCTCTGATTGGAGGTAAGAAAATTGAAAAAACAGCTTGCAACTTTATTTTTGACCTTTATCTTTTGCTTTACTACAGTAATTCCCGGCTTTGCTGCTGATTCTGCTATACCTATGGCAGATAAAATCGGTGCTATGGAAAAAATGCTCTATGGCACGGAGCAGAGCGGTTCCTTGCTGCAGCGTATGGATAGTCTGGAAGATGATGTTTACGGAACTATTACCAGCGATGCTATTATAAACCGCGTTGACAATATGTACGATTATCTTGAGGGTACTCCTGATAACGGTGAAGCTTCCTTTGCTACTAAGCTGAATGTGGTAGAATGGAAAATGAACGAAAGCATGTCTGGCGGCGCTGCCAAAAACCGTATTGAAGCCACGGAAAAGCTGCTTTATGGCCAGAATCAGACCGGTTCTTTGAGCGGTCGCCTGGAAAGTCTGCTGAAGCTCGCTTCTTATACTGACGGAAATGTGCCTGTACAGCAGGTTGTGCTTCCGAAGGATTCTGTTTTTAAAATTGCTTTTACCTCTGAGCTGAGCACTAAAATGAGCCGTAAGGGTGATGTAGTTCATTTTAAGGCAGCGGATAACCTGTATGTAAACGACGTACTGGTACTGCCGAAGGGTGCAACCGGTGTTGGTGAGGTTAGGAAGGTTGTTCAGCCCGGTATTTTCGGTAAGGATGGCCGCATTGATATTGACTTTACCTATATCTATGGCGTAGACGGAACCAAGATTCCCGTTACTGTAGGCGAGCTTGCTAAACAAAAGGCTGAAAGCATTGCCGGTGCAGCCGGAGCTGCTATCGGCGGTATGATTATCCTTGGTCCTGTGGGCCTGGTTGGCGGTGCTTTTGTCAAGGGTAACAGCGTAACTATTCCGGTTGGCTGTGAAACATTTGTACAGACTGCTGAAGATACTTCTCTGCAAGGCGTTGTATATCAGGAATAAAATCGAAAATTATACGTGAAAAGCTCACTCTTTCGAGTGAGCTTTTGCTTTTTTTATGGTATAATGTTAAGTGGATTATTATGAAATTTTTTCTTCATCAGTATAGAAAAAAGGAGTTTTTTATATGCATAAGACTTTTATAGCTACAGCTTTGGCACTTGGCATGTGCCTGCCTGTTTATGCTGAGCAGTTCAGCAACAGCAATAGTGACAGTATGCTAAGCCCGGTAACTGTTGATGAACCTAATACAGCGGTACCGCATCGTGAAAAGCTGGATACAGAAAAGCAGCAGGGGCTGCCGATTCGTCTGACCGGTGAACATGCCGAATATGATACTGTCAGCGGTGATTTTCATGCCGAGGGCAATATCAAGGTATCGCAGAACGGTCAGGATATTTATACAACGCAGGTCAAGGGTAATATGAAAACCGGCGATATCTGGCTGCTGGAGGGTGGCAAGCTGGTAGAGGGTGCCAGCGAAACACAGGCTGCCTGGGGCCATTATAACTTTAACAATAAAACCGGTGAAATGAAAAAATTGACCGGTAAGAACGGCAAAGATTTCTTTGCTGCGCCTCATGCCGAAATTTATCCTGATAAGATGGTTCTTGATGAGGGAGGTTCTACGAGCCGTTGTCCGGCAGTAAAGCATCCCAAATGTCTTGAAATCAAGGCAAAGACCTTTGAAATTTATCCTCATGATAAAATGGTAGCCCGCGACGTCAAGGTTTATGTACGCGGCAAGCATATCTATTCCCGTGATTATTGGGAAAATAGCCTGACGGAAAAGTCCAAGGAACGTATTCTGCCGCATATCGGCTTTAAGGACAGCGACAAGGGTACCTATGTCAATCTTTCCTACGAGCGTCCTTTAGGAGATAAAGACACAATTTACGCTGATTTGAATTATTACAGCAAGGCCGGCTATAAGCCTGTTTACGGCTTGGAGCACAACGAGCGTAACTTTAAGGTTACCTATGAAAACGGTTGGTATGAGGATGATGATGAATGGGTAGAGAAGCAGAACAATATCCGCTTTGATTATAAAAATCATCATATTGCACCAGGTTTGCCCTTATCCTACAGTGCTTACTTTGAACGTGGTCTGTGGAAAAATGATGATACCGGACGTAAGAGCTGGCATACAGAATATGGTGCCTTCCTTAACCATGACCGCATTTATCTGTTCAACAGTAAAAAAACCTCTTTAGATTTGACAATCGGTAAGAAGTGGACACGCGAGAGCGCAGATGATTCTGTAGAATCCACTAATGTTTATTATGCAACCTTAGCCCAGAAAATCAGTCCGCATTGGAATACCTGGGTTGGTTATTATCGTGAAGATTTTACGACAGATGTATTTACCTACGATCAGCCTGATATGGCTAAAGAGCTGCGTAATGGTCTGCAATATATTATGGATGACAAAAACAGCTTTACCATTGTCAACCGTTACGATTTAGACCAAAAGAAAAATTATGAAACAAGATACAGCTGGACGCATAAGTTCTGCTGCTGGCAGCTTTCCTTGATTTACAAGCATAAAGATACTGATAATAAAGACAGTGCTTTTGAAGCTAAATTTGATTTTGTAAACTGGTAATGAGGTAGAAAATGAAAGAGATTATTAAGCAACGCTTTCTAGACCATCTGCAGGTGGCAAATGCTGTGATGAACAGCGATATTCTGGCACAGATTGAGCGCATTGCTGTAGAAGTAAAAAAGGCGTTGGCCAATGGCAAGAAGGTTTTGTTCTGCGGCAACGGCGGCAGCGCCGCTGACAGCCAGCATCTGGCTGCCGAGTTTGTAGGCCGCTTTCAAAAGGAACGCGCCGGTCTGCCTGCTATCGCACTGACGGTAGATACCTCCATTCTGACTGCTGTCGGCAACGATTACGGCTATGATAAGGTTTTCGTACGTCAGGTGCAGGCACTCGCACGTCCGGGCGATGTGCTGGTAGGCATTTCCACAAGCGGCAACAGCGCTAATGTTGTGGAAGCTGTTGAGCTGGCCAAGAGCATGGGTGTTTTCTGCGTAGGCATGACGGCTGAGGGCGGCGGTAAAATGAAGCTGCTGTGCGACGAGTGCATTGCTGTGCCGGCGAAGGTTACTGCCCGTGCGCAGGAAATGCATATTTTGATAGGCCACATTTTATGTGAGCTGGTGGATGGTGAATAATTTGGCTGATTTAGCTGTAACAACTTTTTTAGCGGAACAGATTAAGAATGTACGCATTGCTGTTATCGGCGATGTGATGCTGGACAGATATTTTCAGGGTGAGGTTAAACGCATTTCTCCGGAAGCACCTGTACCGGTAACACGTATTACAAAGATAAATTCCGTGCTGGGCGGTGCAGCAAACGTTGCTGCCAATCTGGCGCATCTGGAATGTCAGGTTTTTATGGGCGGTGTGACAGGTGATGATGAAAACCGTCTGCTGCTGGAAAAGCTGATGGATGATGCAGGCATCAATCATCATGGACTGGTGAAAAGCAAACGCCGCAAGACCATTACCAAGCTGCGTGTTTTGGGCGGCAACCAGCAGATGCTGCGACTTGATTTTGAAGAAACCGGCGATTTGTTCCCTGATGAAATCGTTGAGTTGCGTCATTGGCTGGCAGGCTTGCTTGACGAAGGCTTGGATGGTATTATTGTTTCCGATTATGCCAAGGGTGTCTGCTCGGATGATTTTTGCCAATGGGTGATTGCTCAGGGCAAGGCCTATGATATACCGGTTTTGATTGATCCTAAGGGAGCAGACTGGTCCAAGTATGACGGCTGTGATTTCATTACGCCTAATTTAAAGGAAATGTGTGAGGCTGCAGGCTGTCAGCGTGAAAACTCTGATGAAGCCGTTGTCAGCATGGCGCAGGCTGCACGCGAAAAATTCCATATCAAAAATGTTGTTGTTACCCGCAGTGAGCGCGGCATGAGCCTGGTTAATGCTGAGCAGGTGCTGCACAGTCCTGCTACTGCGATTGAAGTGTTTGATGTTTCCGGTGCCGGTGATACAGTGGCGGCTACGCTTCTGGCCGGTGTTGCAGGCAAGCTGGCGTTGGCAGATGCTGTTTATATGGCGAATCGTGCTGCAGGAATTGTTGTGGCCAAGGTTGGCACTTATCCGGTGCACCGTGACGAGCTTTTGAAGGACCTGCTCACGGAGGAACGTAAGCAGGGCCGTGGCTACCGCACGCTGAGCTGGCAGGAGATAGCATCTTTGGCGGCAACCTGGAGAGCATGCGGCGAAAAGATTGTTTTCACCAACGGTTGTTTCGATATTCTGCATGTAGGACATGTAACGTATTTGGAAAAGGCGCGCAACCTTGGCAAGCACCTGATTGTCGGTCTGAATACGGACGCTTCCGTACGCCGTCTGAAGGGTGAAACAAGACCTTTGGTGCATGAGCTGGACCGTGCGCGTGTACTGGCAGCGCTGGCCTGCGTAGATGCGGTAGTACTGTTTGATCAGGATACTCCGACCGAGCTGATTGAAAAAATTCGTCCCGACATTCTTGTCAAGGGCGGTGATTACAAGCCTGAAGAGGTTGCCGGACGTGAATACGCCGGTGAAGTGCGCATTATAGAATTTGAAGATGGTTATTCCACAACCGGTGTGGTGGAAAAAATTGCCAAAATGGTTAAGGAGGGCAAATTATGATTATCGTAACTGGTGGTGCCGGTTTTATCGGCAGTAATATTGTTAAAGGCTTAAATGACCGTGGTATTGATGACATTCTTGTTGTCGATAACCTGACCAACATGGTTAAATTCAAAAATATCCAAGGCCTGAAGGTTAAGGATTATATGGATAAGTATGCTTTCATGGATGCACTGAAGGCAGGCAAATTCAATCATGAAAAAATCGATGTTATCTTCCATGAGGGCGCTTGCTCCGATACAATGGAATATAACGGCAAATACATGATGGAAAACAACTTTGAGTATACTAAAAACGTGCTGCATTTCTGCCTCGACAGAAAGATTCAGATGATGTATGCTTCCTCTGCTTCCACCTATGGCAGCGGTGCGCATGGCTTCCGTGAAGAGCCTGCCTGTGAGGAAGCACTGAATGTATATGCTTTCTCCAAGCTGTTCTTCGACAACTATCTGCGCCGTCTGCTGCCGCAGGCACAAAGCCAGGTAGTAGGCCTGCGTTATTTTAACGTATACGGTCCGCAGGAGAATCATAAGGGCAAAATGGCTTCTATGATTTATCAAATGTATAACCAATGGAAAGCAGAACATAAAGTTCGCCTGTTCGGTGAGTACGCCGGTTATGGACCGGGCGAGCATACTCGTGACTTTGTGTATGTAAAAGACGTTGTTAAGGTAAACTTCTACTTCTGGGATCATCCGGAAATCAGCGGTATTTTCAACTGCGGTACCGGCCATGCGCATCAGTTCAATACTCTTGCTAAGGCTGTGCTGAACCACTTTGGTAGCGGCGAGCTGGAATATGTACCGTTCCCTGAAGTACTGAAGGGCAAATACCAGAGCTTTACCGAAGCAGATGACACTAACCTTTTGGCAGCAGGCTATGACGGAGGCTTTACTCCGATTGAAGAAGCTGCAGAGGAATATTGCCAGCTTCTCGACAAGACCGGCGGTTATTACGTTTATGAAGGCTAAGGCGGTATTTTTTGACAGAGATGGCGTGCTCAATGTTGATGTAGCCTATCTCTACAAAATTGAGGACCTGCGCTGGATTGACGGTGCACGCGAGGCTGTGGCGTATCTGACGCAGCTTGGCTATACAATTTTTGTTGTAACAAACCAGAGCGGTATTGCGCGTGGTTATTATACGGTAGAGCAGATGAATGAGCTGCATGCTTATATGCAGCGTGAAATTGCTGCGGCAGGCGGCAAAATAGAAAAAATCTACTACTGCCCGCATCATCCAGAGGGCAGCGTGCCGGAATATACCGGTGTGTGCGATTGTCGCAAACCCAAACCGGGCATGCTGCTGCAGGCGCTGGCAGACTATGATATCGACAAGGAGCAGAGCTTCTTGGTCGGTGACAGTAAGCGCGATGTGGAAGCAGCGGAGGCTGCTGGTGTCAAAGGCTATCTTTACACAGGAGGCAATCTGCTGGATTTCGTAAAAAATATTGTAAGCGAGAGATGATAATGGAGTATCGGAATATCCTGTTAATCAAAATGAGTTCTTTAGGTGATATCCTGCACACTTTGCCCTTTGCGGCAGCACTGCGCAAGCGTTATCCCAAGGCGAAAATCACCTGGCTGGTACATCCGCAGTTTGCCGGCTTTGTACCGGATCCGCCGGTGATTGACGAGGTGCTTTATTTTGATAAGGTAAAATTTAATAAGCTGGGCTTCAGTGATAAGCTGAAATATTTTTGCGAAATGCGCTCTTTGCTGCACAGCAAGCATTTTGACCTGGTGATAGATATGCAGGGCCTTTTCAAAAGCGCGGTACTGGCTGCTATCAGCGGCTGCGATAACCGCATCGGCTATTGCGAAATGCGCGAGGGCAGCGGCTTTATCAGCAAGGCGATTGGCGGAAGTCATAGCAAGGACCATGTTATTGAGCGTTATCTTGACGTGGCGCGTTATCTTGGTGCCAAGGTAGAGTCATTGGATGATGTGGAATTCCCGATGCCGGAGTTAAGCACGGAAACCGCTTCTGTGCAGCATAAACTGCAGGAGGCCGGCTGGCAGGGCGGCGATTACGTTGTTATTGTTCCCGGTGCACGCTGGTGGACGAAGGAATGGCCGGTCGAGCATTATATCGAGCTGGCGAAAAAGCTTACGGCTGACGGTACTGCCGTGGTGCTGGCAGGTGGTCCCGATGATGCAGTCAAGGGACAGAAGATTGCCGAAGGCACAGCAAGCTCGCTGGTTATCGATTTGACGGGACAGACAAGCCTGCGTGAGCTGGCGGCGCTGATTAAGGGCTGCAGCTTCTATATCAGTGCGGATACCGGCCCGCTGCATTTTGCGGCGGCACTTAAAAAGCCGCTTGTGGCGATGTACGGACCGACGAAGGCTGACCGCACTGGACCATACGGCAGCAAAAATTCCACGGTATTGCTTTCACCGGCAAAGTGTGCAGGCTGCTTGAAGAAAAAATGCGATAACTGGCATTGTATGCATGATATAACGCCGGAAATGGTTTATAAAATTTATCAGGAAAAGGTGGCAGAGGGCTGATGGCACAAGCTGTAGAATTAAATGGCAAAAAAATATTGGTAACATTTTTGATGCATCTGGGAGACCTGACGCTGACTACGCCTTTTATCCATGCGCTGCGTAAGGCAGCACCGGATGCACACATTACCTTTTTGGCGGATGAGAAGCTGAAGGATGTAGTGCTGCACAATCCGTATTTAGATGAGGTTATCACGATTGATAAGAAGGGCAAGGACAATAGCCTGCTGGCGTTGATGGCCTGCGCCCGCCGTCTGAGCAAGATGGATTTTGATGTGCTGATTAATCTGCATCCGAATGAGCGTTGCAGCTTTATTGATGCTTTTACCAAAGTGAAATTGCGTTGCGGTACAACACACACCATGTTCAAACCGCTTTGGGATGTGTTTACTCCGCTTAACCGCAAAATCCATGCGGCAGACATGTATCTTGATGTGCTGACGCAGCTTGGCGTCAAGAAGCTGGAGCATAACGGCCTGGAGATTTTCCCGAGCGAGGAATATCAGCAGCATGCGGATGAATTCTGGCGCGAGCACGGTGTGTTCGCTTCGGACAAGCTGGTGGGCTTTAACATCGGCAGTGCTGTTGTTACCAAGCGCTGGGCGCCGGAGCGCTTTGCCAAGGTAGCTGATATTCTTGCGGAAAAAGGCTATAAGCCTGTATTCTTCGGTGGTACGATGGACGAAGAAATGGTGCAGGAGGCCGTAAGCTTCATGAAGACAACTCCTGTTGTAGCAACCGGTTGCTTCCGTATCGGCGAGCTGGCGGCGGCAATGCGCCGTTGCAGCCTGGTTATCACGAACGACAGCGGCCCGATGCACGTAGCTATCAGTCAAAAGGTGCCTATCGTGGCAATGTATGGTCCGTCCAGTCCGAAGCTGTACGGTCCTTATACCAAGGATGCAACTATTGTGACAGCGTTGCCGCCTTGCCCAGGCTGTGCGGATGGCATGAAGCATAAATGTGACGATATGCAATGTATGACACGTCTGACGGTGGAGCAGGTAGTGCAGGCTGCCGAGCAGATGTTGGAACAAAAGGAGAAATAAATTGAGTAAGCAAAGCATTATTACCGGTGAGGTTTTATTGCTGTGTGAAAGATTGGAGATGGCGCAGTTTATGCATGCCTATCTCCGGCATTTATTTAAGCAGGGAATCAGCTTGCCTAACATGCAGATTGTAAATTATCAGAGTATCGATAAGTTAGACTTGCTGACTAAACGCCTTATACAGCTGGAAGGCAGAGAAATAGTGCGCAAAGCAGTATTCTTTGCCGACGCGGCTGATGAGCGCGAACGCCGAATGCAGAAATTTTTTGCAGTGCGTGACAATACTTTCTTTAGAGAAGTGGAGTATTGCACGCACTTTTTCTTTCCCGGCAAAAAAGCTACTAAACGTTGGCAAAAAGGCTATCTTGAGGATATGCTGCTGCAATCGCTGCGGCAGGAAAGCTCCGAATGCAGCGATTACTATAATCTTTATAATGTGAGTGCGGAATATCTGCAGACTGTAAATTGCTGCCGTGGGCGTGAGAACGGATTAATGAACTACAGCAGGCATTTATTGTATACATATTTCGCAGGAACAGAAAGGTATGTGGGCATGCGCTTGGGCGAGGCGGCTCTGGCAGGAGCCTTTGATTTGGAGCATCCGTGCTATGCGAGTCTTAAGGAATGCTTGCAAGGCTTAAACTAGAGCAGCAGAATGCGAGGTTATCAAAATCACTTAATTGATTTATTATATTGTGCAAAAGTGTTAGCTTTGTTAGCTGTCGTCCTTTCTGAATTTTGGAAAAGCAAGTAAATATGTTATAATTAACAAACAAACTAAAAAAGGGGGAGCAACATTTATGTTCGGAGAAATTATTGGAGCAATCAGCAATTTTATGTATAGTTATTTGCTGATTATCATGCTCATCGGTGTAGGCCTGTACTACACTTTGCGTACTCGTCTGGTGCAGGTACGTATGTTTAAGGAAACTATTCGTGTTATTTTGGAGAAGCCTGTTGAATCCGGTGCGGTATCATCCTTCCAGGCTTTGATGGTATCTACTGCGTCCCGTGTAGGTACTGGTAATATTATCGGCATTTCCACAGCTATCTGCCTCGGCGGTTATGGTGCTGTGTTCTGGATGTGGGTTATTGCTGTTGTTGGCGGCGCTTCTGCTTTTATTGAAAGCACCCTGGCACAGATTTACAAGAAACGTGGTCCGCACGGCAGCTACGGCGGCCCTGCATACTATATCGAAGCTGCTTTGGGCAGCCGCGGTCTGGCAGTGCTTTTTGCTTTGGCCTTGATTGTAACCTATGGCTGCGGCTTTAATATGCTGTGCTCCTACAATCTGCAATCCACCTTTGCTGCTCTGAGCTTCTATAATCCGGATACAACTCCCTGGATTATCGGCGCAGTAGAAGCAGTACTCGTAGGCTATTGCCTGCTGGGCGGTGGCAAGCGCGTTATCAAAGCAACCTCTACTCTGGTTCCTTTGATGGGCGTTATCTACATTTCTGTAGCATTTATCCTTACTATTATGCATATCAATCTGGTTCCCGGCGTTGTAGGCAGAATTTTTGCTGAAGCATTTGACTTCACCGCAATTTTCGGTGGCTTTGCCGGCAGCTGCATGATGTTCGGTATCAAACGCGGTCTGTACAGCAACGAAGCAGGTGTTGGTTCTGCGCCGAACGCTGCTGCTGCAGCTGACGTTTCTCACCCGGTTAAGCAAGGCCTGGTTCAGATGCTGTCCGTATTTATTGATACTCTGCTGATTTGTACCGCTACCGCTTTCATGTGCCTTAGCTCCGGCATCGAGCCGACTAAGGAGCTTGCTGGTGCGCCTTATGTACAGGCAGCTCTGGCAGCAAGCATGGGCGATTATGCTAAGCTGTTTATCACTGTATCTATGGTACTGTTTGCCTTCACTACTCTGCTGGGCAACCTGTATTATGTAGATAATGCTTTTGCTTATGTTCTGAAGCATGTTCCGGGCAAAACCTTTACTCTGTGCTACCGCATTCTGGCTTGCGTACTGATTTTCATCGGTGCCGGCTCCAGCATGGGTACAATGTGGGATTTGGCAGATGTTACCATGGGCTGCATGGCAATTATCAACTTGCCTGTTATCTGCATTCTGGGCGGTCCTGCTCTGCGTGCGCTGGATGATTACACCGAGCAGCGCGATGCCGGTAAGAATCCTGAGTTTAAGGCCAGCAAGATTGGTCTTACTCAAAAGCTGGACTATTGGCAGGATTAATATTTGTTTCTTGGAGCTGTTACGAGATTTCGTAGCAGCTCTTTTTTGTTTATGATAAAAAAGAGATTATATATGATTCGCAATTCACATTCCGTTTCGTTCAGAGAAAAATTTTCCCGTGTCCGCAGGACACGACGCAACCGAGAAAATTTTTCTTTGCTACTAGCAGTATTTTCAGAATTAATGTAGAATAGATACGTAATAAAGCAATTTTTTGGTCAAGGTTGTTTTATGTCCTTTGCGAAGGAGGGAAAGACGATGATTTATAATTATTATCCTGGCTGCACGCTGTCAACGAAGGCGAAGCGGCTGGATATGGCAGCACGACGCTGTGCTGAGGTGCTGGGCTTTCCGCTGGTGGAGCTGCCGGAATGGCAGTGCTGCGGTGCGGTTTACCCGATGGCGCCTGATGCTATTGCCGAGCGTCTGAGTGCGGTGCGTGCGCTTGTGGCGGCGCGTGAAAACGGCGGCGTTCTGGTGACGCTGTGCAGTGCGTGCTACCATGTCATCAAACGTGTTAACCACGATATGGCGACGAATGCGGAGATTCGCCAAAAGGTGAATAATTATCTGCAATTGGAAGAGCCTTATGCCGGTGAAACACGGGTTTTGCATTACCTGGAGGTTTTGCGTGATGAAATCGGTTGGGAAAAGCTGGCGCAGCTTGTGAGCCATCCTTTAAAGGAACGCAGGGTTGGCGCTTATTATGGCTGTTTGCTGCTCAGACCGGGAGCGGTTTTGGCCCTCGATGACGTAGAGAGTCCTACTGTTATGGAAGCCTTTATTAAAGCGTTGGGTGCAGAGCCTGTTATTTACAGCATGCGCAATGAATGCTGCGGCGGTTATCTGGCGCTGAAGGATAAGGCGCAATGCGAAAAGCTCGTCAGCAATATTAAAAATAATGCTGCAAGCTGTGGTGCGCAGGAACTTGTTACTGCATGCCCGCTGTGTGCATATAACCTGACGGCCAATGGTGCCGCAGGCAGCCTGCCGACGCGCTACTTTACGGAGCTTCTTGCAGAAGCACTTGGTGTTGCGGAGAGCGAAGGAGGTGCGGAATAATGGCTGTTGATGAAAAGCAATTGACAGAGGATATTTTGCGCCTTGCTGCTACCGACGTGCGTCGCTGCATGCAATGCGGCCGCTGCAGTGCGAACTGTGAAGCTGCGTCTAAAATGGATTTGCTGCCCCACCGCGTAGTGTGGGACTTAAACAGCGGTCATGCGCCCGAGCTGCTGGAGGCTGACGCACCGTGGCAATGTCTTTCCTGCATGGCGTGCGAGGAGCGCTGCCCACGCGGCGTGAGTCCGGCGCGTATTATGGAGGCGCTGCGCCTGCTGCAGATTCGTCAGCAAGGAAACAACAAGCTGCCTGCCGAAAGTGTGGAGCATTATCCGAGCGATATGCCGCAGCAGCTTTTGGTTGCAGCCTTTAGAAAATACAATAAATAGGGGGAAGCTACGTGCAAAAGATTGGTGTTTTTGTTTGTTGGTGTGGCAGCAACATCGCCGGCACGGTAGATGTTGCCCAGGTGGTAGAGGCAGTGCGCCAAATTCCTGACGTTGCCTATGCCATCGATTATAAATATATGTGCTCCGAGCAGGGCCAGGAGCTGATTCGCAAGGCTGTGGCAGATTATAAGCTGGACAGACTTGTTGTCTGCAGCTGCTCGCCGCGTATGCACGAGGCAACCTTCCGCAAATGTGCGGAGGGCGTTGGCATCAATCCCTACATGGTAGAGATTGCCAATATCCGCGAGCAATGCTCCTGGGTGCTGAAGGATAAGGCCGAAGCGACAGCGAAGGCGATTAAATTAGCCAAGGCAGCAATTGCCAAGGTGCGCTTTAACGGAGCGCTGAAGCCCGGCGAAAGCCAGGTAGTGAAGCGCGCACTGGTTATAGGCGGCGGTATTGCCGGTATTCAGACGGCGCTGGATATTGCGGAAGCAGGCTACAAAGTTGATATTGTGGAGAAGGAGCCGACAATCGGCGGCCGTATGGCGCAGCTCGACAAAACCTTCCCGACACTCGACTGCTCTGCCTGCATCCTGACACCGAAGATGGTGGATGCAGCAAACCATGAAAATATTACGCTCTATACCTATAGCGAGGTAGAAAGCGTGAGCGGCTTCGTGGGCAATTTTGATGTGACAATCCGCAAAAAGGCACGCAGCGTGAAGGCTGATATGTGCAGCGGCTGCGGCATCTGTACCGAAAAATGTCCGTCCCGCAAAACTCCGAGTGAATTCGATATGGGACTGAAGAATCGCGGCGCAATCTATATTCCTTTTGCGCAGGCGATTCCCAAGGTGCCTGTTATCGACCGCGAGGCCTGCATTAAGTTCAAGACAGGTAAATGCGGTATCTGCTCCAAGGTTTGTCCGGCAGGAGCAATTGATTATACGCAGACCGATGAGCTGATCACGGAAAAATATGGTGCGATTGTGCTGGCAACAGGCTTTAAAACACTGTCTCTCGACAAGTTCGGCGAATATGGCTACGGTGCCAGCAAGGACGTTATCACCTCGCTGGAGCTGGAGCGTCTGACGAACGCAGCAGGACCGACAGAAGGTCATCTCGTTTGTCCTTCTACCGGTAAGGAGCCGAAGAAGGTTATTATCGTTTCCTGCGTAGGCTCGCGTGATGTGAGCGGTCGCGGCAAGAGCTACTGCAGTAAAATCTGCTGCATGTATAATGCCAAGCATGCGATGTATATCCGCGAAAAATACCCTGATGTGGATGTAACTGTATTTTATATAGATGTACGTACTCCGGGCAAGGGCTTTGACGAGTTCCAGCGCCGTGCGGTGGAAGAGTACGGCGTGCATTATGTACGCGGTCAGGTAGGCAAGGTTGTTGTTGATGGCGATGGCAAACTGACGGTTTTTGCCAGTGATTTGAACAGCGGTCGCAAACTGATGCTGAATCCTGATTTAGTAGTACTGGCGACGGCTGTGCAGCCTTCTCCCGATGCACGCAAGCTGGCAACGATGCTGACTGCCAGCATTGATAACGATGACTTTTACGTAGAGGCGCATCCGAAGCTGCGTCCGGTTGAAAGTCCGACGGCAGGCATTTTCCTCAGCGGCATGTGCCAGGGACCGAAGGATATTCCGGAAACTGTTTCGCAGGCCGGTGCGGCGGCCGTTAAGGTTGTCGGCCTGCTGGCGAAGGATAAGCTGCTGACGAACCCCTGCACTGCGCAGTGCGATACAAGCATTTGCAGCGGCTGCCTGGCTTGCACGCATGTCTGCCCCTATGGTGCGATTACCGGCGAGAGCAAGCAGGTTATTACTAAGCTGGGCGTGCGCGAAACACGTACCGTTGCTGTGGTAAACAATGCGCTGTGCCAGGGCTGCGGTGCCTGCACGGTAGCCTGCCCCTGTGGTGCTATGGATTTGCAGGGCTTTACTAATCAACAAATTCTGGCAGAGGTGGATGCATTATGCTAGAGAAGAAAAATTTTGAACCGAAAATCGTGGCCTTCTGCTGTAACTGGTGCAGCTATGCCGGTGCTGACGGTGCCGGAACGGCCCGCAAGCATTATCCTGCTAATATCAAAATCATCAAGGTTCCCTGCTCCTGCAGAGTGAATCCGCTCTTTATCTTGCGCGCGTTTCAGCGTGGCGCGGACGGTGTCATCATGTGCGGCTGTCACCCCGGCGACTGCCATTATTCGACAGGCAACTATTATGCACGCCGTCGTATGACACTGCTGCTCAGTATGCTTGATTATCTGGGCGTGGCCGGTGAGCGCTTCCGTGTGGAATGGGTTAGTGCGGCCGAGGGCGCACGTTTTGCACAGGTGATGAACGATTTTGCCGAGCATATTGCGGCATTGGGTGAGAATGTAAAGTTGAGGGATTTGCGATGCAAAAAATAGAAAAGCTGCTGCAGAAGCGTGCAGCTGAGCTGTTGGCAGAGGGCACAGTAGAGCGTGTGCTAGCATGGCAGGCAGGCGAATTCTTTTACGATAACGCACCTTCTGCTGTTGGCAGCGCAGACGAATGCGACAAGCTCGTTTATAATGAGTTCTGCCCTGCCAATCTCTGCAAATATTTAATCGAAACAAGCCATGCAGGCAAGAAGACGGCTGTTTTCTTAAAGCCTTGCGATACATACGGAGTGAACCAGCTGCTGAAGGATAACCGCATTAAGCGTGAGCTTGTCTACGCCATCGGCACACCCTGCAGCGGTATGCTGGATATCAACAAGATTAAGGCTGCCGGTGCTAAGGGTATCATCAGCGTGAGCGTAGACGGTGATGAGGTTGTTGTCAACACCGCTTATGGTGAAAAGCGTCTGGCGAAGGCTGACGTGCTGCTGAACAAATGCCTGATGTGCAAGGGCGCTGCTTATAAAATTGCGGATGAGGAGTTGGCTGAGCCGTTGACTGTACCGCAGTTTACCGGTGATAAATTCGCCAAGGTCAAGGAGATTGAAGCGATGAGCGCCGAGGAGCGTTTTGCCTTCTGGCAAAGTGAGCTTTCCAAGTGTATCCGTTGCAATGCCTGCCGCGATATTTGCCCGGCGTGCAGCTGCGAGCAATGCATTTTTGATAAGCCTGATACTCCGGTAGCAGGCAAGGCTTATGCCGACGAGGTTGAGGAGCAGATGTATCATATCATCCGTGCCTTCCACGTTGCCGGGCGCTGCACCGGCTGCGGCGAATGTGCGCGTGTTTGCCCGCAGGGAATTCATCTGGAGCTGCTGAATATGAAGTTTATGAAAGATATCAACAGCTTCTTCGGCCAGTATCAGGCCGGTGCGGATAGCGAAACGCCTGCACCGCAGGTAAGCTATAAGCAGAATGATCCCGAGGCCAACAGTGCGGTAGAAGGGAGGGAGCAGCATGTATAAGATAACAAAGGATAAGCTGCCAAAGTTATATGCAGCCCTGCAAAATATCGGTACGCTGCTGCTGCCTTGCAAGAACAAGAGCGGTCATGCGGACTTCGCACCGTATCGAGAGGATGTGGAGGTTGCATTGGATGCGCCGCTGACGAACCGCAGCGCGAAGGATGTTTTCTTCCCGCAGGTAGAAAATCTGCTGACCTTTAAGACGAGCGGCAAGGAGCTGGCGCTGGAGCAGAATGTTCCGCCTGCCGGCATGACGATTGTCATGGGCGTGCGTGCCTGCGATGCGCGCAGCTTTAAGATTTTAGATAAGGTGTTTTTAAAAGCACCTGTTGATACATATTACAAAACAAGACGCGAGCAATGCGTGCTCATCGGTTTAGGCTGCAGTGCTCCCGAAGAAACCTGCTTCTGCCATGCCTTTGGCATTGACGCAGGTGCTCCGGAGACGGATGTGCAGACCTGGCTGGCAGGCGAGGAGCTTTGCTGGCAGGCTGTGACTGCCAAGGGCGAGGAGCTGACAGCGAAGCTTGTCGATGGCGGTGTGCTGGCTGAGGCGGAAGCTGCTTCTGAAAAAGCGGTCAGCGAGCAGCAGGAGCAGACGCAGAAAATTTTGAGCGTATTGCCTTTGCATGATTTCAAGGTAAATGACGAGCTGACTAAGGATGAGCTGAAGGTATTCAACAGCAAAATCTGGGAGCAGATGGCTGCAGGCTGCCTGTCCTGCTGTACTTGTACCTATGTGTGCCCTACCTGTCATTGCTACGATATCCGTGATTATCAGGAGACTGAGGAGCGCACGCAACGCTATCGCTGCTGGGACAGCTGCATGGCGAAGGATTTTACGCTGATGGCGCATGGCAGTCCGCGTAAGACGAAGGTGGAGCGCTTCCGTCAGCGTTATATGCATAAGCTAGTATATTTCCCGGAGAACAATGACGGTGAATATGCTTGCGTCGGCTGTGGACGCTGCCTGCAAAAGTGTCCGGTGCAGCTGAATATCGTCAAGGTAGCCAAGGCCTTGGAAAAAGCGGAGGTGAAGCAGGATGTGTAATTGTCAGGATACCTTGATTCCGCAGATTGGCGTGGTGACGGATATCTGCACGGAAACAGCTGATGTAAAAACCTTCCGCGTGGAGAAAATCGGCGGCGGTAAGCTGTTTGAGCATCTGCCGGGACAATGCGCTATTCTTTCCGTTCCCGGTAAGGGTGAGGCGATTTTTTCCATTACCTCCTCTCCGACGAACGAAAAATATATGGAGTTCAGCATTAAACGCTGCGGCTCGATTACGAACTTTTTGCATTTTGATATTGAACCGGGCCAGCAGATAGCAGTGCGCGGACCTTACGGCAATCATTTCCCTGTTGAGGATAAATTGAAGGGCAAGGATTTACTGTTTATTGCCGGTGGTATCGGTTTGGCGCCGCTGCGCAGTGTAATCAATTATATGCTGGATAAGCGTGACGATTACGGCAGCATTGATGTTGTTTACGGCGCACGCAGCAAGGAAGATTTTGTGCGTTATGACGAGCTGACGAATGTGTGGCCGGTGCAAAAGGATACGCGTGTGCATCTGACGATTGACCGTGCGCAGGAGGGCTGGACGGGCAATGTCGGCTTTGTGCCTAATTTCCTGAAGGACCTGAAGTTTACGCCGGATAAGACGGTGCTGCTGTGCGGTCCGCCGATTATGATTAAGCTGTGCCTGGCGGCGTTGATTGAGATGGGCTTTGAGAAGAAGCAGGTTTATACGACGCTGGAGCTACGCATGAAGTGCGGCGTTGGTAAGTGCGGTCGCTGTAATATCGGCAAGAAGTACGTGTGCAAGGATGGGCCGGTGTTTACCTGCGATGAGCTGGACGAGATACCGGACGAATATTGATTATATTTTGCGTCGCCATAAATATATCGTTCCAGTCAGGAGCAATTTTCCTATGACTTAGGGCATAACGCAAATTTCGTGCGGAAGCAAGACGGAACTTCGGTAAAATTTGTCATATAGTAACAGTAAGTTACGTACCCTTGTTCCTGTGCTTCCAAGCACTCATTTGCTAAAATTGCTATTCCTTACACGATATATTGATGGCTCGTAACGAAGCTGTTTCGTTTATAGCAGATTTTAGCTTTGAGATTCTGAAATACGTTTTGGAGAAGAAAATATAAGGAGCAAAAATATGGAAGAAATGGTAACTGTTTACCTGCTGGGCAAAAAGTACAGTGTCCCGGCAACCCTGACCATTATGGATGCCATGGAATATGCAGGCTTTAAGCTGGTGCGTGGCTGCGGTTGCCGCAGCGGCTTTTGCGGAGCCTGTGCAGTAATTTATCGCCTGAAGGGCAGCACGGAGCTGAAGGTTGTGCTTTCCTGCCAGACGAAGGTTGAGGAAGGCATGTGCGTTGGCAAGATTGATTCCTTCCCGATTAACAAGCGAACCTTTAATATCGAAGAGATTAAGGCAAGCGATAATATTGTCGGTCAGCTGTATCCGGAAATCTTCAGCTGCATTGGCTGCAATGCCTGCACGAAGGGCTGTCCGCAGGGCCTGAATGTTATGCAGTATATTGCTTACGCTCAGCGCGGCGAATATGAGAAGGCAGCACATGCTTCCTTTGACTGCGTTGGCTGCAATATCTGTGCATCCCGTTGCCCGGCGCAAATCAGCCACAGCGCTGTCGGCCTGCTGTGCCGTCGCCTGACAGGCAAATATATTGCGCCGAAGTGCGAGCATCTGGCTCAGCGTGTTGCCGAAATTGAAAACGGCGATTATGTAACGCTGTTGGAAAAGCTCAAAAATATGCCTTTGGACGAAATCAAAGACCTGTATAACAAGCGTGAGATTGAAAAATAAGGAGGTGCGGCAAGGTGAGTGCATTTACTGAAGATATGTTAAAATCTATGGCTAAGGTTGAAGCTACCCGTGCCCAACGTCTGCACGCTTCTATCGAACGCTTTACGGCAGAGGAGAAGGACGAGCTGCTGAAGGAGTTCCATCCGGACTACAGCTCCAAGGGCTTCAAGGTTTTGGAGGTTGGGCCGAACAAGGGCCAGAAGGTGCCAGTAGAATTGGCACAGCTGTTGGAGGGCAAAAGCCGCCTGCAGGATGTAGAGCTTGATTTGGAAAAAGTGGACTATGACGTTGATGTGCTGGTTATCGGTGGCGGCGGTGCCGGTGCTTCCGCTGCGTTGGAAGCACATAACGGCGGTGCTAACGTCCTCGTAGTAACGAAGCTGCGTATGGGCGATGCCAACACGATGATGGCCGAGGGCGGTATTCAGGCTGCGGATAAGGGCAACGATTCCCCGGCGCAGCATTATCTGGATGCTTTTGGCGGCGGTCACTACAAAAATATTCCCGAGCTGTTGGAAGAGCTGGTAACCAACGGACCTTTGGCGATTGACTGGCTGAGCAAGCTGGGCGTTATGTTCGACAAGGAGCAGGACGGCACTATGGTAACGACGCATGGCGGCGGCACGAGCCGTAAGCGTATGCATGCCTGCGCCGATTACACCGGTGCGGAGATCATGCGCGTGCTGCGTGACGAAGTGCAGAACCGCGGTATTCCGGTGCTGGAGTTTTCACCCGCAGTCGAGCTGCTGCTTGACGAGGAGGGCAAAACTGCCGGTGCGGTGCTGTGGGATTTTGATGCGCAGGAGTACAAGGTTGTACGTGCTAAATGCGTAATCATGGCAACCGGTGGTGCAGGACGCTTGCATTATCAGGGCTTCCCGACTTCTAACCATTATGGTGCGACTGCCGACGGCCTTGTTATGGCATACCGTGCCGGTGCGCCGCTGATTTATGCTGACGCAATTCAGTATCATCCGACGGGTGTTGCTTATCCGGCGCAGATTTACGGTGCGCTGGTTACCGAAAAAGTGCGCTCGATTGGTGCGCAGCTCGTAAACAGCGAGGGCGAAATCTTTATGCATCCGCTGGAAACCCGTGATGTGGCGGCTGCGTCTATCATTCGCGAATGTACTGCCCGCGGCAAGGGCGTGAAGGCGCTCGATGGCGTGGCGCTGTGGCTTGATACGCCGCTGATTGAAATGCTGCATGGTGAAGGCACGATTGCCAAACGCATTCCGGGTATGCTGCGTATGTATGCTAAGTTTGGCATTGACCTGCGCAAGGAGCCGATTTTGATTTATCCGACGCTGCATTACCAAAACGGCGGTATCCTGATTGATAAGGATGCGGAAACAAAGCTGCCGGGCCTGTTTGTTGCCGGTGAAGCTGTTGGCGGCATTCACGGCACCAATCGTCTGATGGGCAACAGCCTGCTGGATATCATCGTCTTTGGCCGCATTGCCGGTACTAAGGCTGCCGAAGCAGCGAAGTCTGTTAAGCTGGGCAAGCTGAGCCTGGAGCATGTACGTCGCTACGCTGAGGAAGAAAAGGCTGCCGGAGTGCATGGTGAGTTGTCGCCGAAGCTGCTGCCGGTTTATACTCATGGCAGAGATGTAAGGTAAAAACAAGATATAAATAAAAAACATACAACGGCAAACTTCACAGCTTGTTCGTTGTATGTTTTTGTTTTATATGCTAAAATATGTTTTAAGACAACCGTTTACGGGGTGGCATTGCCGAAATTCTCTAAGAGAATCGAGGTGATGTCTATGAGGAACGATGATTCCAAAGACCTGATGGCTTTTGGCATGTTCATTCTGGCATTGCTGACTTTTATCTTTCAGTACAGCAGATAGTCTAGACATAGAAAAACCGCCTCTGTAATTTGCGAGCTAGAGACGGTTTTTCAAACCTAATTTAAGCGGCAACCCACCTTTGCGGGTGCATCCAAGAAGCAAGTCCGTAGGACGCTGCTGATTGGTTTATGCACGCCATGCAATAGTGCCCCAAGAGGCGTAAGCCGATTGGAATGGCACGAACTGCTTGGGCGGTTGTCTTCTTTATCTATAATATAACATGAAGCAGAGTTTTTTTCAAGGAATTACTTGTGAACTTTTGGGGGCGGCGTATCATGATATGGTGCGCCGATTTTTTGTATATGATATAATGAAAAGAAAACGAAAGGAGCATACTTATGCAACAACTTTTAGCGTTCTTCCTGGCGATGCTGCTCAGCGTCAGCGTAATTGCCGGCTGCGGCAGTAACAGTCCCAAGACCAACGATAAGCAGACAACCCAGACAACAAATGTTAATACAACCAAGAGCAACAATGGCCAGAACACTGCGGCCAACGTCAAGGCCAACAGCGGCAAAATCAAAATCAGCGAAAGCGCTGCCTACACCGATAAGGAGCATGTTGCTGCCTACATCAACGAATATAAGCGATTGCCGCACAACTATATCACGAAAAACGAGGCCAAAAAGCTGGGCTGGCAGACAAAAGGCACCCTAGACAAGGTTGCACCCGGTAAATCCATCGGCGGCGACCGCTACGGCAATTACGAGGGTAAGCTGCCGAAGAAAAACGGCCGTAACTGGAAGGAATGTGACATTGATTATGTGAAGGGTAATCGTAACGCGAAGCGCATTGTCTTTTCCAACGATGGTCTGATTTACTATACCGGTGATCACTACAAGTCCTTCAGCAAGCTTTACGGAAAATAAGGAGATTATTATGAGAACAATCACATTAGACCTTGAGCGCATGACCTCTGTGTCTGCGCTGCATAAATATCTGCGCAGCGCGCTGGCATTGCCTGCGCATTACGGTGCCAATTTAGACGCGTTGTATGATTGCCTGACAGAAATCGTTGAGCCAACGCAGATTATTGTGCCTGCTGATATTACCGACAATGAAAAGCTGTGCTGGTATGGCGAGCAGCTGCTGCAGGTTTTGCAGGACGCAGCAGAGGAAAACGAAAATTTACAGGTAACAGTGAAATAGCAATACGAAGGGCGAGCCTTAGCGGTTCGTCCTTTTTACTTTTATCTGCAGGCGTGTTATAATTTTAGAGTGTAAATTTTTCACAGGGAGATAAGTAAAATGATTTTAAGTGCAGAGGATTTGTCGTACAGCTATGGCGACAGATTGTTGTTTGAAAATATTACATTTAACGTAGAGGAAGGCGACAAGTACGGTATTATCGGTGTTAATGGCACCGGTAAAAGTACCTTGCTGCGCATGATTGCCAATCATGAGGCCGGTGACGGCAAGCTGACAATTCCCGGCGGTGTGGTGATGGAATATCTGCCGCAGGACCCGCCGTTTGAGGCAGACGCAACTGTTCTGGAGCAGGTTTTTAAAGGCGATTCGCCGCTGATGGTGCTGTTACGCGATTACGAAACTGCGGTGGAGCAGGCTGCAGCCGAACCTGATAACAAAAAGCTGCAAAAGCATTTGCTTGATTTGCAGCAGCAGATGGATGATAAATATGCCTGGCAGCTGGAAAGCGAAGCGAAGGCGGTGCTTACGCAGCTTGGCATTACTAATCTGCAGCAGCAGATGGGCGAGCTGAGCGGCGGCCAGCGCAAGCGTGTGGCCTTGGCCGGTGTGCTGGTGCGTCCGTCGGACCTGCTGATTTTGGACGAGCCTACCAACCATATGGATAACGCCACTGTTGCCTGGCTGGAGCAAAAGCTGTTGGCGCGCAAGGGTGCGCTGCTGATGGTAACCCATGACCGTTATTTCTTTGACCGTGTTGTTAACCGCACTTTAGAGATAGATGGCGGCAAGGGCTATGTTTATGTAGGCAACTACAGCCTCTTTCTGCAAAAGCGTGAGGAACGCCGTATTGCGGAGGCCTCTGCTGCGCAAAAGCTGCGTAACATCTATCGCCGTGAGCTGGCGTGGATTAGCCGTGGTGCGGAAGCACGCCGTACCAAAAAGAAGGACCGCGTGGAGCGCTTTGCTCAGATTGAAGCGGAAGTGAAGAACGTCAAGACGGAAGCAAATCTGGAAATGTCCTCCGTCAGCAGTCGTCTTGGCAAAACAATCATCGAGCTGGAAGACATCGGCATGGTGTGGGACGGTAAGGATTATATCAAGGATTTCAGCTATATCCTGCTGCGTAATGACCGCATCGGTATCGTCGGTCCTAATGGCGCAGGCAAATCAACGCTGATGGATATCATTGCCGGTAAGCTGCAGCCTACGAGCGGCGAAATGCGCGTAGGCCAGACTGTGAAGATTGGCTATTTTGCACAGCACAGCGAATTCCCGGACAGCAATATGCGTGTGCTGGAATATATCAAGGAAGCGAATAATTACATTGAAACGGCCGACGGCCAACGCATCAGCGCAGCGCAGATGCTGGAACGCTTCCTCTTCCCGCCGGAGCTGCAATGGGTGCCGGTGTCCAAGCTCAGTGGCGGTGAAAAACGCCGCTTGTATCTGTTGCGTGTGCTGATGACGGCACCGAACGTGCTGCTTTTGGACGAACCGACAAATGATTTGGATATCCCGACACTTTCTGTTTTGGAGGATTATCTCGACAGCTTCGCCGGTGCGGTTATCGCAGTTTCCCATGACCGTTACTTCCTCGACCGCTTTGCGCAAAAGATTTTCGCATTGGAGCAGGATGGCAGCATTAAGCCGTATATTGGCGGCTACAGCGATTATGCAGAAGCTCTGCAGGAGGAAAGTGCGCAGCAGGCGCAGCCTATTAAGGCTAAGCCGGTGGCTGCAGCAAAGCCTGCCGAAGAGCCTGCCAAGAAGAAAATGACTTATGGCGAGCGCCTGGAGCTGGAGCGTCTTGACCAGGAGATTGCGCGCAGTGAGGCAGAGCTGAAAATGCTTGGTGCGGAAATCAACCAATGCGGCAGTGACTTCACCCGTCTGGCAGCTTTAACTAAGCAGCAGGAGGCTGTGCAGCAAAAGCTGGATGAGATGGTGGACCGTTGGGCTTATCTTTCCGAATTGGCAGAAGCAGAAGACTGAGCTTGACAAGCAGGCTGCTTATTGTTAAAATTAAATCTGAAAAATTGTTGTGGATTTTTTCTGATTCAATAGTCATCTTTTCGCCACACGACTGTGTTTGCAGCCGTGTGGCTTTTGTTATATTAGGGAAAATGGGAGTAATGATATGCTAAAAATTTTACACAAGGATTATAAGGATAAGGTTAAGCGTCTGCTGAGCGTTATGCTGCCGATTATCGGTACACAGATTGCGATTATGGGCATGAACTTTTTTGATGCCAGTATGTCCGGGCAGGCAGGTGATGCGGATTTGGCCGGCGCTGCCATCGGCGGTAATATTTGGATGCCGGTGCAGACCTGCTTTGCAGGCATTTTGCTGGCGGCGATGCCTTTGATTGCCAACCTTTTGGGTGCAGGCGAAAAAGAAAAAATCTCTACGGTAGTACGCCATGGTATGCTGTTGGCTGTAGCCTTTTCTGTGCTGATAATTGTTGGCGGCGTTATCTTTTTGCCGCCGTTTTTGCAGGGCATGGGACTGGCACCGGAGGTTTATCACATTGCGCTGTGGTATATGGCCGGTCTTGGCATAGGCGTGCTGCCGTTCTTCCTTATCACACCGCTGCGCAGCCTTGTAGATACTTTGGGTTATACCAAGCTGTCGATGAAGATTTATCTTTTGGCGCTGCCTGTCAACGCCTTCCTGAACTATGTGCTGATTTTCGGCAAGCTGGGCTTACCGCGCCTGGGCGGCATTGGCGCCGGCGTAGCAACGGGCATCACCTTTTGGCTGCTTTTGGTGATGTTCGCAGTGGTGGTGTCGAAGCTGCAACCGTTCAAGCAGTATGATGTGCTGGGCTTTGTGCGCCCAGTAAAGCAGCTGGTGGCGGAATATCTGCGCATTGGCGTGCCTATGGGCGTGGCTATTTTTATGGAAACAAGCATCTTTGGCGTTGTGGCGCTGTTTATTGCCAAATTTGGCACGGAGGTTATTGCTGCGCATCAGGCGGCACTTAACTTCTCCTCGCTTATTTATATGTTCCCCATGAGCTTCTCGCTGGCGCTGACGATTGTGGTAGGCGTTGAATATGGTGCGAAAAACTATCAGGGGGCGCGCGATTACACGGCATTGGGACTGGAGATGAGCCTTTTTATTGCTATGGTTTACATGGCGCTGGAGCTGGTGACGCGTGAGTATATTGCGCTCATTTATACAACGAATCCGCACGTCATTGAGCTGGTGAAGGTGTTTATTATCTACGCTATTATGTGGCAGGGAGGCGACGCAGTCGCGGCGCCGATACAGGGAATTTTGCGTGGCTACAAGGACGTTAATGCTACATTTTGGTGCAGCATGCTGGCTTATTGGGCAATTTGCCTGCCGGTGGGTCTGCTTTTGGATTACAAGTTCAATAATGGTGCCTTTGCTTATTGGCAGAGCCTGGATATCGGCGTAATCTGCAGTGCTGTTGTTTTGTCGTTGCGTCTTGTTTTGCTGCAGCGCAGGATAAAGAAGTATGAAGAATAGATAGGGAGCGGCTTAAGCTGCTCCTTATTTTGCACTTTAAATGTAGTTGTATAGTAGAATAATGTACGCGTATGATATTCGTTAGGGAAAATGATAGAATATTAAACAATGCCAATAGTTTAGAGTTTGGGTGAAAAACGCCTAAAGGCACTTCCAGTAGCAGCTAAAAAAACAAATTTTAGGTTTTATATGCCGTTTTCAGTACAATATTTTCTAAAACAGGCTTATAAAATTGATTTTTGGCGTTTTTAATGTTACAATGAGCATGAAAGGAGTTGATTTCATGCTCTGTCAATTTTCATTTAAAAATTTCAAATCATATAAAGATGAAACAGTTTTTGATATGCAGGCAGCTAATCTGCCTGAGTTTGCCGAAAATATTATTTACTGCAAGCCAGCGAGTAATCTTTTACCTGTAGCAGCTATCTATGGACCTAACGGCGGCGGTAAAACAAATATGCTGCAGGCTTTAACCTGCCTTATCTCCACCGTGGTAAAACCTATCTACGATATGGAAAAAACTCGTACTAAGCTTATAGTACAGCAAAAAGTATCTTGCACGCCCTTCCAGTTTGATGAAAAAACCTCTAGTGAGCCTACAGAATTCCTGCTTTACTTCCGTACCAATGGCTATGAGTACCGCTATTACCTTTCTATGCTTCATGATGAAATCATGGCCGAAGCACTGGACAGAAAAAAAATAGGCGGCAAACGCACCGCCCATGTTTTTGACCGAGAAGGTAAGGTTATTATTTTAGGCTCTAGCATAAACAAGGCATCCATAAATAGAGATGTAAATCCCAAAATGCCCTACTTATCGTTCTTAGCAATCAACTATGATATCCCTGCTGTCAATGACGCTCAAAAATGGTTTGAAAGCTGCATTATCCGCAGCTATGCTAATCCTGAAGCTGAATTACAGATAATGCTGTCTGATAACAAAACCATACGCCGGCAAATTATAAGTGCTTTAAATGATATGGGTATTGACATCAACGGCTATCGCTACGACAACGATAGCAAACAACTCATCATGCAAAGAACACTGCATGGAAAAACCTACGAGTTATCCTATAAAGATGAATCCGATGGTACTAAAAAGCTCATTGCAGCATTGCCGATACTACTGATTGCTTTAGCAGAAGGCCGGTTAGCAGTTATTGACGAATTAGATGCCAAGCTTCATCCGAAGCTGCTGCGTTACATCATGGCTCTGTTTAAAAATCCTAAGCTAAATACGCATGGAGCGCAACTAATCTTCACCTCTCACGATATAGCAACTATGAAAAACACTGTTTACCGCCGTGACGAGATTTGGTTTGCCGCTGAAGGAGATAACCACAGCAGTGAGCTGTACTCGCTCTATGAGATCCGCAAAGAAAACAACGAGCGTATCAATAATACTGCAGCTTATGACAAGCAGTATCTTGAAGGACGTTACGGTGCAGACCCATACTTGCAGAATATGCTGAAGGATGGTGAATGGCAATGAGCTTAAAACCTCCTAAAAAAGGCGACTTGAAGAAATCCTGGCTTAAACCCAGACGTGACACTCCCAAAAAGATTCAGCCTGATTATCATCTTATAACTACCGAAGGTATAAGCACAGAGCCGGCTTACTTCCAAGGTGTCAAAAACACTATCAACAGCAAATATCGTGGCAGAGTGCAGCTAGATATCATCGGTGTAGGTGATAATACTCTCAACATTTTACAGAAAGTTAAGCAAAAAGTTGCCAAAAGCTCCAATATCTATAAGCATGTATGGATTGTCTATGATACTGACGATTTTCCTGCGCAAAACATTGATAAGGTTGTCGACCTTTGCCATACTTATAGTAACGAAGAAACTACTTATCACGCGCTTTGGTCAAACCAATGCATTGAACTATGGTTCCTGCTGCATTTCTCGTTTATTCATTCCGATTTACATCGTCAGGAATATTGGGCAAAGCTCAGTTCATGCCTGGCTAAATTAAACACAAGTGAATATAAGAAAAACAGGTCTGATATGTACCAGCTTTTGGAACCTTATATGGAGCAGGCTATTAGCAATGCCAAGAAACTTGCCAATATCAATAAAGGCAAGAAGGCTTTTCAATCCACGCCCGGAACAGAAGTATATCGCCTAATAGAAAAGCTGCTTCCGTATCTGAAATAATATAAGTTTGTACAGTATTATCCACTTGGCATTGATTTGTCAGGGGGATTTTTAGTACGATTGGCATTGGAGAGAGGTAAGCAGAGAGATTTAGTAGTGATTGAATTTATTCCTTAATGAAAATATCTGTTTTGACGATTGGTAGTTAATTTTTCAAATTCATTATTTTACATTCAGAATGTAGTTGTAGAATAGAACAATGTACGCATACAATATTCATTAGGAAAAATGTCAAAAATTGCATTTTTTCGTAGGAAAAAGTGCAATAAATTACATTTTTCTTGACGAATAATGAATTATGAGCCAAAATAAAGAGAAGAGTTATCCAATAGCTTGAAAATATCTGGAAAAAAGATGTTGGAATGTTTTAAAATTGGACGTACAAAATGATAGTGTTGTGTGTAGAGAAAGCAGGGGTAGTGATAGTTTTAAATAAGCGTGCTGCATGATATACAAAGGAGAAGAAATGTTTAATCAGGAAGAGTTTGCAAAAAATCAGTTTATACAAGAAAGAACCAATTATGAATGCTTAGCCGGTAAAGCTGCTGATAAAATCATTCATATTGCATTTAATATCAACGACGCATTTTTTATGCAGATGGGAGTAACAGTAACATCTGTTCTGGGAAATAATACTGATAAAGCCTTTGCTATCCATATTTTTTGTGACGGTGTGAGCAAAGAGAATCTGGACAAGACCAGGCAACTGGCAGAAAAGTATCAGCAAAATTTTTATGTATATATTATGGATATGAAGCCTTTCCAGACGTTTCATATTAAAACAAGACATTTTTCAAGAGTGACTTATTTGCGCTCGGTAATGCCTAAAATACTTAAGCCTTTAACCGATAAGTATTTATATATGGATGCAGATATGCTTTGCGTTGGTGATATTAACGAAATTACTGATATCGACTTACAAGGCTATCCATTTGCTGCTGCCAGTGAAACGCCTCAGGCTGTGGCATATAAAACAAATTTCCTGCATCAAAAAAGCGGCAAGCATTTTAACGATGGCCTGATGTGGATTGATATTGCCGAATGGGAAAAAGAACAGATTACGGAAAAGGTTTTTTCTTATCAAGGTGCTGATCCCAGCCGTTTTTCCGGACAAAGCCAAGATATTATGAATCTCGTTTTGGATGGTGAGATATTATTTATTGACAGACGCTATAATGGCGGTTCTGATAAGGGAACGTTAATTTATCATTTTTGCGGCAGAAATAAGCCGTGGCATATGGTTTTGAATGATGCTGACGCATTATGGCGTCATTATTTGGATTTATCTCCTTGGGACAGCTTGCCCGATCCGTTACCGCCAAAAACTCCTCAGCATTACTTTAATTACAAGCTGTTAATGGAGCGTTCATGGCAAAAAAAGGAGTTAGCGAATTGCCTGCAATATCTGTTTTGGTACACGGTACTGAAAATTGAATTAAAATTAGGCATGAAATAATAGCGAATACGGCGTGAGATAACAAAGAAAAAGTGCTAGACGTAATGTTTAGCACTTTTTCTTTGGATAAAATATGTAGCTATGGTATAATATATTTACAAAAAAAGTAAATAGTAGTGGGATGACTGCTATTTGTTAATATGTTCATTTGAGATAAAATAATGTTTAAATATGAGGAAAATAAGCATGAGTGACGTTACTGTAGTTGTTTTAACAAAAAACGAAGAAAAAAATATAGCTGCTGTTGTGCAGAATGCCAAGAAGGTAGCAGCAGAGGTGCTAATAGTTGATTCCGGCAGCACTGATAAAACAGTTCAATTAGCGGAGGAGAATGGCGCAAGAGTTGTTTACCGTGCCTGGGATAATGACTTTGCGGCGCAGCGCAATTTTGCTTTGCAGCATGTAAAGACAGAATGGGGGCTCTATTTGGATGCAGATGAAAGAATGAATGATGAGCTTTGCTGTGCTATAGAAAAAGCAATGGCAACAAAAGCACAAAAGCAGTACAGCATTATGCGTAAAATACATGCTTTTGGATTTACCTATAAGCATGGCATTTTTAAACCGGATGAGGTGTTGCGCCTTTTCCCTGTAAATAAGGTGCATTGGGAAAATAAAGTGCATGAAAGACCGGTATGCGATTTGCCGAAAGAAAAGCTGGCAGGCTATATCGAACATTATACATATGATTCTTGGCAACAATGGTGGGATAAGGCAGGGCATTATACTACTATTTGGGCAGAGGATAATTTTGCAAAGGGAAAGCGGACCTCACTTGCAGCATGCTTTGCGCATTCGGCTTATGGCTTTCTGCGGGCTTATATACTGCAGCTTGGTTTTATTGATGGCTGGAGCGGTTTATATTCCAGTCTGCAGCATTTTATTTATACTATGATGAAGTATTTGAAGCTGTATGAGCTGCAGAAAGCAAAAAGTAAATAGGCTGATATTTTATTGTGTAAATATAAGTAAAGAAGAAAACGCGAAGCGGTTAGCTTTTTATACTAACGTTTCGCGTTTGTCAGGTTATCCTTCCGGATCATCGATAATATGTAATTTTCCTAGGTCGGTTAGCAGCATATCTCTGGTATATTTATACTGAGTGGATGCTAAGCTGTTTGCTTCGTCATAATGATTGGATTTGATATCTAAAATACCGCAAATTAGCTCATAGGCTAAATCGTTAGTCCAATATTTATCCTGATTAGATTTAAGTGCTGAATATACTTGAGGATGGCTTTCAATATACTCATCAGAAAAATAAGTAAACAGAGGGATGCGCACTGTTGCAAACCCGCCAAAATTTGGTGAACGTCGTTTATCAGGCATTGTAGCGTGATCTGAGAAGTACACCATAGCTTGTAAATTTAAATGCTTGGCAGCGTATTCCTGAATCTGCTGCAAAACATAGTCAGTATAGGCAATTGAATCAATATAGTTTGGAATCAAATCGTAGGTATCAGGCTTGCTGAATTTAGCGAATTCCTGTGGATAGCGGTTAATGAAATTAAAGTGACTGCCTTTGAGGTGAAAAACAATAAAGTTATTTTCATTAGCGTCAATCTGTTTCAAATAACCCAACAGGCTTTCGTCGTATTGTACCTGATTGAGATGCAGCTTAGTCCATTCAGCAGTATCGGCAGTATTTGCTACCAGCGTTACCGCAGTATCGGCAGCACCGATATGGCTTTGATTACTGAACCAAGAAATCTTAAAGCCTGCTTTGCGGGCTATATCAACAAAGGAGCAGGATTCATAAAACTTTTTGTCATTATATTGGTTAACTTCAGTAAAAGCTCGCTCTAAAGAAGGGACGGTCTGCCCGCGGCTGGAATAAGCTTTGGGGAATAACAGGTAATTTCTTTCAAGCTTCTTTGCATTTAACCAAGGCGTGGTATTATGCGGATAATTACAGAAGGCACTCATGTAGTCACGGGATTCCGATTCACCTATTACCAAAATGAAAGTAGACGGTTTTTTGCAGAACGGTGTGGTTTGTGTTACATCAAGATTAGCTACACGTTTGGCAAGGTTTGTTTTATATGATTTGGTTTGCTCAAGATAGTCTTTAACATCCAAGACTAATTCAATAAGACCGGTACGGATGAAAACACCTTTTTTAGTATTCCATAAATAATAGGTTAAAAATAGAGTTAAAGCAATGATTATTGCCAAATTCGGCAACAGCGGAGCGGTGATTGATGCTTCCGATGTCAGATTGAAATACAAGAAGCCTGCCAACAGAGCGATGTTAAGTATCGGAGTGCCGATGCGTACAGCTAACGGCATAGATTTAAAATATTCTATAACCTCATTAGTATAGGTTTCAAAAACCATAGTTACTGCACCGGTGCTTACACAGGTTCCGTAAAGGAGATAATAGGAAGCCTGAAATAATGGCAGTGCCAGCAATACGTATTCCATAATAGAGATAAGTGACAAGGTGATTGCCGGGAAAATGTTAAAGGCTTGTACAAGCAGCTTTAAGGAAATAAGCCAGCCGATAATGTATAAGCCGAATACGGTGTCCAGATGAAATCCGAAATCTGAGGATATTTTGTGGTAGGTAAGATAATAAAACAGCGGATATGCTGTTATCCAGGATACACCTACCAAAAAACTGAGCAGATACTGGGGCGAGAGTAAAGACTCATTTACCAGATACATAGGTAACACAGCTAAAATGGCGCAGGGAATAAATCTGCGCAGCTGCAGGTATTCTGCTTTGTGGCCAAGACCGTGGGAAAATGTAACATAAAACGCATAAGAAGCGATGTAAAGACAGATGCCTGCTATAATATAAATAGACATGTATTCGGTTACTTCCTTTCTGTTTATAAAATCATCTAAAAATTATTATAATATAGTCTGGCCGGCAATGCAAATAAGTTGTGGCTTAGTGATTGAGAAAAAGTCAGCATAATAATGCTATTTATAGTATAATAAATAAAAAACACTAGGAGATTCGTTATGAAAACGATAAATATTGCATTAGCAGCAGATAATAATTATGCGCAGCATGTAGCTGTAGTCATGGAGTCAATCTTAGAGAATACTGAAGAAACAAACAAAGTGCGTTTTTTCTTGTTGAGTGACGGTATTACTGCTGAAAAAATTACAGGTTTACAACAGACAATTGATGGTAAGAACGCAGAACTGGTTGTTTGCGATTTGTCGACATACAAGGGCTTTGAAAAGCTGTATACAAGCGGACATATCAGCAAGGCTGCATATTTCAGATTAGATATGGCCAATATATTGCCTGAGAATGTGCAAAAGGTAATTTATCTGGATGTAGATTTGCTGGTTCTGCAGGATATAGCTGTTTTATGGAACATTGATATGCAGGGGAAGGCTATAGCTGCTGTGCCGGATTATGGCATTATGGCTTCCAAGCGATTGATGCAGCAGAAGCATGAGGTTATTGGCTTGCCTTTAGATAAAAAGTACTTTAATTCCGGAGTTGTCATAATGGATTTACAGCAGTGGCGTACCAATGATTATTCCGGTAAAGTGATTCAGCTTGCTGCAACAGGAAATTTTCCGCACCACGATCAGGATGCTTTGAACAAGCTCTTTATGTATAATTGGACGGAATTACCGTTATCGTGGAATGTAATTCCGCCGATTTTTGATTTATTACCTAAGGTTTTGTTTAACAATAACCTTAGAGCAGCAGCTATTGAAGCAAGAAACAATATTGCTATTTTACATTATGCGGGACGATATAAGCCATGGGAATTTGTCTTAAAGCTGGGCTTTAATGATAAGTATTACAAATATCTCAAAAACACTGCCTTTGCTGATGCAGATATGCCTCAGCCGGGAAAAAACATGCAGGGAAAATCACTGGGCAGACAGATGCTTAGAATACATATAGCTGACTTTATCAGTCATTTTTAATGTTGTTAAGGGTGCAAAATCACAAATATGAGGTTTTTATCTAAATCCAAAACATTTTTTGTTAGTTTAGCTTTAACATATATAGTCTTAGTAGGCGTTTATTATTTTACTTCCGTTGGCATTCGTCCGACTACATTGTTTTTACAAATGCGTCGCTATCTTCCGTGTGCTTTGGCGGTAGCTATAGCTGTTTCTACGTGGAAACATGCCGGGTTGAATTTAAATAAATTGTTGCCTCATGCAATAGTTGGCGTTGCATGGGTTCTAGTGTATCCTATCTGCTATTGGCTGACTTATCATAGTACGTTAACCTTTATTGATAAGCATTATGATGAGTCGTTCGGTGCATATTTCTTCGCTTTTATTGTATGCTTGCGCCTGCTTTTAATTAAATGGCAAGATAGCAGGATAATAGCATTTGGCTTTGGTTTGGCAGATACAATTGCAGCTTTAATACCGTGTCTGCAGTTAGTTTACTTTGCTAACTATCAGTATCCTATTACCGAAGCTGCTTCTATTGCGTTATTGCAGACCAATCCTGAAGAAGCCAAGGAATATTTACTGCTAAATCTGGGATATTTTGGAATTATGGCAGCAGTTGTAGTTTTAGCTTTAATGTTGCTGTATTTTGTGCATTTAAACAATTTTTATACTAACAACACAGTAAAACTAAGCAAGAAGTATGTTGCTGCAGCGATGCTTATATGTTTAGCTACCGTTGTTTATGGAAGCAAGATGTTTTTCAATACTGGCGTCATGCAGACATATGTATTTGCTAAAGAGTATTTTGAAGGTGCTAATAGGTTTAAAACTTATCATGAGCAAAATTTTGCGGATTTAACTGTATCGCCGTCTAAGCCTGCATTCTCCAAACCTTCCACGGTGATTATGGTTATTGGTGAATCAGCTTCTGCTTATTATATGAGTGCGTATAGTGATGTAAAAAATGATAATTCACCTTGGCTGAAATCTATGCGTGGTAATGATAATTTTATCCTGTTCAACCATGCCTATACAAGCAGGTGCCAGACAGTGCCGGCATTAGAGCGTGCTCTGACGGAGAAAAATCAGTATAATAATAAAGAATTCAATCAAAGTGTTACCGTAATTGATATTGCTAAAAAGGCCGGTTATGAAACCTATTGGTTCAGCAACCAAGGCTATATCAGTGATGCAGATACTCCTATTACTATGGTGGCTAAAACTGCGGATCACGCGGAATGGCTGAGCGAGAATAAAAATTTAAGGGGCAAGTATCAATATGATGGGGATTTGCTTAATTGCTTGAAAAAGGTTGATCCGACGAAGAACAACTTTGTTGTTTTGCATTTTATGGGTAGTCATGAGGATTGCATTAACCGTTATCCGCAAAGCTTTGCCAAATTCAGCCAATCCGGTCAATTTGATATGGTTTTGAACTATGATGACAGCATTGCTTATACAGATTATGTTTTGAGTGAAGTTTATAAGTATGCTAATGCAAATTTGAATTTACAGGCTATGCTGTATTTTAGCGATCATGGTGCTGATCCCTATCGTAAGCGTAATCCTGATGCTGCTGGCTTTAAAGCATTGCAGATTCCCATGTTTATTTATGTATCTGATGAATACAAGCAGCTATTCAGTGAAAGTGTTGCTGTATTTAAGGATCACAGAAACGCTTACTTTACGAATGATTTGATGTATGAGGCTGTTTGCAATTTGTTGCAGATAAAATCTAATCGTTACAATGAGAACGAAAGCTTATTGAACGGTTCGTATAAGTATAAAAGGGAGGATTTGACGACAGAGCTTGGAAAAATGAGATTGGCAGATGATAAAGAGCCTAGAAAGGCTGAATAAAGTATAATGCATTGATGATGAGAAGTTGATTTGTCAGAAGTGAGTGAAGGTCTTGATATCACTATGCATTAATGTCTAATTTTGGCAAAAATATGCAGTTTAAGCTTGCAATAAGGCAGTGCTGAGATTGAAACGTATTGGTTTTGGGTGTAAAATATTTTAATAGAAAAAGATGATTTTATGGGAGTAGAGGGTATGATAAATAATAATAAAACATTGATACTTGGCTGGCCTGTAAAGCCGCCGCAAAAGTGGTTACAAAGATATCCGGATATTGAAGTAGCGCGTATTTATAGGGAAAACGTTAATTGGTGTGAAAAAAAATTTAATGATTTGTCTTTTCACATGCCTAAAAGCATGCAAGTATGCGATTGTATTAAGCCAAGCACCTGGTATGGTGATTGGAAAGAGCGAATCAAGGGATTTGACACAGTAATACTTATAGATGAGATACGTGGAAGAGATGTTTTTGAATATATTTTGGAAAAGAATCCTCAGTGTAATTTGAATGTTTTCATCGATTCACCAATAAAAGAAGGCTCAAAAAAAGAACCGTTTTTGTACAAGGATTTGCCGGTAAGATTTTTTACCTGCGACAGAAGAATTGCAGAAAGATATCACATTGAATTTGCACCGTACTTTTATATTTTTTCACCATACGATTTTGGCGAATATCTGAATAACTGCTGGCTTGAAAACAATAATGATGTTTTTTTCGTTGGGGAGGAAAAAGGTGATCGTGCGCAAAGAATTGCGAAAATTAAAGAAATCCTTGCTAAGGCGGGACTGACGCATGATATTCACCTGGTGCCGCAAAATAGGCGTGGCAAGAAGAAAGCTGCCTATATGACTTATGGTGATGTCATTGAACATGTTAAGCAAAGCAAGGCTATATTAGAGCTGATTTCTGACGGACAGACCGGTATTACTCAAAGGCCTTATGAAGCACTTTTCTTTAAAAAGAAGCTTATTACGACGAGTGCTGAAATTAAAAATTATGATTTCTACTGTGAGCAAAATGTGTTTGTTTTAGGAGAACGAGAGGTTGCAGAACTGCCGGAGTTTTTGAATGCGCCTTTTAAAGAAATTGACAAGGAGATTGTTGACGAATATACGCTGAAAAGCTGGGTGGAGAGGTTTAAAAAGTAAAGTTTGATATAATGAGACTATTAGTCACGTAGTGGTGGCAAAAAAGAAAATTTATTTCAAAAATTAATTAATTGATTTGTAGAAACGCAATAAAAGGAGAAAAAAATGATAGATATAAAAGAAATTCCTATCTTTATAATTTCGTATAATAGAATGAAAGATTTAAAAAAAATCATAATATCTTTAGAAAGCAAAGGGTATAATAATATCATCATATTAGATAATGCATCTAATGATCAAGAATTACTAAAATATTTAAAGCAATTACAATGTAAATACAAAGTTCATTTCTTGAAAGAAAATTATGGTCATATGGTACTATGGAAATGTGGATTGTATGATGATCTTATTAATGATTCGTATTATGTATTAACAGACAATGATATTATACCAATAGAAGAATGTCCTAATAATTTTTTAGAAGTGTTTTATGAAATATTGCAAAAAAATCCTTGCAAAGGAAAGTGTGGATTTTCACTAAAGATAGATGATTTACCAAACGAATATAAATACAAATGGGATATAATACGTTATGAAAGTTTTTTCTTTAGAGATATCATATATGATGATAAATACACGTTATATAATGCACTTATTGATACGACTTTTGCTTTATATAGGCCAGAAAAGTACCGGAAAGAGATAAAGGTGTCTTTTTATGATGCAATAAGAGTAGGCTATCCATATGAAGCTAGGCATCTGACGTGGTATGTAAATTCAGAAAAACTTACGGAAGAACAAAATAAATATTTTAATGATGGAAAAAAGTTTTCAACATCAATGAATGAGTTAGCAATACAATCGTTTAGAAGAGAAGTTATTGGATGGTTAGCTAATATGCAGGATAGTGATCTTTATGATTTAATAAAACTGATGTGTACTAAAAAATTCATAAAGAAAAATATTTCTTATAAAGGCATTATAAAAGGATTTTTCTTTCTTGTATATAGAAAAATATTGTTGATGTTTAAGCATTATAATAAATAGCACTTTAATGTAAATAAGAATTGTAATATAAAGTTAATGTTATGAGGTATGTGCGCATTTTACTGCAAACAACAAAGATACAATGATTGCAATAATATAATTTATGTACAATAAAAATAAATATAACTAATGTTTAAGTTTGCGAAAAACGAGAGGAACTTAATTAATGAATCATAAGGTAGCAGCTAGCGTAATTTTATATAATTCAGATGAAAGTGTTGTAGATAATATTAAAAGTTATATAGATTATATAGACTTTCTGTATGTAGTAGATAATGGAAATTCAGAAAAAGTAATTAATATATTAGCGACCATGTTTCCTGATAAACAAAAAATAATAAAGCACACAGAAAATTTTGGAATAGCACGTTCATTGAATGAAGTACTCAGAGATGCTTATGATAAATTTGATTTATTACTTACTATGGATCAAGATAGCAGATTTTATAATGAAAACATGAGAATATATCGCAATGAAGTAAATAAATTTGATTGGAATAAAACTCTTGCTTTAGGAGCTTCTGTGGTTGGTTATGATTTTGTTTCTTCTGATGATGTGCAGATTGTATGGAAGCCTACTGAATGTATGATTACAAGTGGCAATATTATATCTGTAAAAAATACTTTATCTATTGGTGGGTTTAATGAAGAGCTTTTTATTGATGAAGTTGATTCAGAGTTTGTATATAGAGGTAGAAAAGCGAATTTTGATGTTATAATAAATGTAAGTGGTATTTATTTGTTACATTCGTTAGGAAATCCATCATTTCACAAACTATTAGGACACATAACCAAGGTACAAAATCATAATAAAATACGTAAATATTATATATTTAGGAATAGGTTGGTTGTTCTAAGTAGATATTGGAAGTTTATTGGTTTTAAGCGTTCCTGGAATTGTTATATTAAGGCTAATTTAGATCTTATACGAGATGTGATTTTCTTTGAAGATGATAAAAATGAAAAGTTGAAGTATATAATTTTAGGCTTAAAAGATTTTTTGACTAATAGACTCGGGAAAAGATTTTGAAATACTTAATAATGGAATAGCAATTAATAGATATGTGCGATGCGAGAAAATGCAACTATGCAAAGTAAAGCATAATTTAGTTTGAGATTATACTATTATAGTGTAGCTAAAAATAGTAATCTTAATAAAATTTCCATAAAAGCGCTTTTTGAAACTATTTATACAAACAGACATTTTTAAGCTATCAAATGCTAAAAGTTGACATGGTTTAGTGAAGCGGTGAATATTACCAATTTCTACTAAAATCATTCCGCCATCAATATAATAGATACCATGAATGATGATAAAATAAGAATAATTTTATTTAGAAAGGAGTGCTGAGTAATCTGCTCGGCAGTAATAGATAGATGAGACACAAAGGGATAAAAACACTATTGACTATTGGGGGGGGACTGCTGCTGCTGAATATTTTCTCCAATTACATATATAATGATTCTTGGCATAAAGCATGGAAAAAAGTTGATATTTGTTTAAAAAATATCCCCGAAATGCTATGTGTGTTCTTGATATTCTTTTTTCTTCGCAATCTTACTAAAAATAAAGTGTCTAAAATTCTATTAAGTGTACTTACAACTGTTGCTATAGGTATATATTTAGTTCAGTTTATTTATCTTGCAATAAATGGTGAACTTATATCAATATTGGCGATGGAGAATATAGACCAAGCTTATTTGTTTTTGCAGGTTAAGTATATAGTATTACTGATAACTGTATTCTTTATGCTCATTTTTGTTTTTTATATTTTGATTAATTTGAGAGATCATGCAATTTCTAAAAAGCTATATCTTAAACTTATGTCAGGCATTTTACTTTTATTCTTTACGGTAGCCTATCAGAATTTAGGTGAATGTATAGTAAATCCGGTTTATGCTAAATATTTTAAACATGCACATACAACACCTCTTGTTGGATTTTGCTCAAATATTTATAATTCTATTGCTGGAGAAAGAAATATACAACTCAACGGCAGTGATTATGCTTTTCAGAAAGACTGGGTTTTCCAAAAAGAATTACCATTCATGAAAAAGAAAACAGAAGGAAAACCAAATGTAATTTTAATTTTTACTGAAGGTACTTCTACTCGTTTATTGGGTTGTTATGGTGGCGTGCGTGAAGATTTAACTACGAATATAGATGATTTTGCAAAATATTCATTAGTCGTAGATAATTATTACAATCATACTGCTGCTACATTTAGGGGAACGTTAGGACAATTAGCATCATGTTTTCCATATCGTGGTGGTGGTGAACACGCTGGTGGTTGGGGGAATGAATCATTGACAGGCATATTAAATTATCAAACCGTTCCCAAAATATTATCTAATGATTATAATACGTACTTCTATAGCCCACATACCAAAACGGATTCCTATACTAATCTGCTAAAGATTGCAGGCTTCCAAAATATTGAAACAACAGAAACAATAAATGCTAAATTCAGCAATAAAAGAGAGTTGGTAGTTAACTCTATAAAAGATGATGATATGTATGCTGCGCTAGTTAAATTTTTAAATCATCAAAATACAAATGATAAACCATTTTTTCTTGCAATGTATACAGTCGGAACTCATGCAGGATTTGATACTCCGGATAACGGTTTGAAATATGCTGCAGGAGATAATTCTACTTTGAATACTTTGTACAATGTGGATCAGGCTTTTGGCGAATTTTGGAAGCAATTTCAAAATTCACCATACAAAGATAATACTATAATTATTTTTACTGCTGATCATACCCATTTTCATGAAAAAGCTTATATTGAATTAATGAAAAATGATTCCACATATAAACCGGTTTTTACCGATACAATACCATTAATTATTTATGATCCTTTTCATTGGCTTCCTAGCAGATATGATGCAAATGATGATACCAGTCTTGCACTAGCGCCAACTATACTTCATTTATTGAATTATAATAACGTAAAAAATGCATTTTTGGGAACTTCCATATTTGATAATGGGAACAAAATGCATATACATGCGGAAGGTAATAAATATTGGTATATCTATAATCACCGCGTTTACGCTGAAAAAGAAATTCCCAGTGACTCTTTAGATGAATTTATCAAAGATAAAGAAAGAGTGCTTAACTTTTATAGTAATGAACGCAATAACCGTATGATTAAATAATAAAGAGGAGTGAAATTTTATGAAAGGCATAATTCTCGCCGGAGGTTCCGGCACACGTTTATATCCAATTACTATGGTAACAAGCAAGCAGCTGTTGCCAATCTATGACAAGCCGATGATTTTTTATCCGCTGTCCACATTGATGCTTGCAGGAATTAAAGATATCCTTATTATTTCTACGCCGCAGGACCTGCCAAATTTTGAACGTCTTCTTGGCGATGGCAGCAAGTATGGTATCAAGCTGAGCTACAAGGTGCAGCCTTCTCCGGATGGCTTGGCACAGGCATTCATCTTAGGCGAAGAATTCATTGCTGGCGACAAGTGTGCAATGATTTTAGGCGATAATATTTTCTATGGTGCAGGTATGACGCAGCACTTGAAAAAGGCGGTTGCTAATGCTGAAGGCGCAACTGTTTTCGGTTACTATGTTAATGATCCTGAACGCTTTGGCGTTGTGGAGTTTGATGTAGAGGGTAAGGCTATTTCCTTGGAAGAGAAGCCTGCTCAACCAAAGAGTAATTACGCAGTAACCGGACTGTATTTTTACGATGAAAAGGTTTGTGAGTATGCAAAAAGCTTGAAGCCCTCTGCTCGTGGAGAGTTGGAAATAACAGATTTAAACAGAATCTATCTGGAAGATGACAAGCTTTCTGTAGTAACCTTAGGTCGTGGATATGCATGGCTTGATACCGGTACTGTAGCAAGTCTTAATGAGGCTGCAGAGTTTGTTAAGGCTGTGCAGGAAAATGCCGGTATACCTATTGCTGTATTAGAGGAGATTTCTTACCAAAATGGTTGGATTAATAAAGAGCAATTACTCGAAGCGGCAAAGGCTTATGGTAAATCTCCGTATGGACAGTATTTGCAGAAGGTTGCAGACGGTAAGATTATTTATTAAGAAAGTGTGAAGCATATGCAATTTGAAAAAACTAAGTTAGACGGCGTTGTTATTATTACACCGGATGTTTTTGGTGATAACCGAGGCTTTTTTATGGAAAGCTGGAGCCAGAAGAAAATGGAAGAGGCTGGGCTGTTCTATGATTTCGTCCAGGATAATCATTCATTGAGCACTGTAAAAGGCACATTGCGTGGCATTCATTTCCAAAAGGGCTATAAATCACAGGCTAAGCTTGTACGGTGCGTGCGTGGTGCTGTTCTTGATGTAGCGGTTGATCTGCGTCATGAAAGTCCAACCTATAAGCAATGGGTAGCGGTAGAACTGAGTGCTGAAAATAAAAAGCAGCTTATGATTCCGCGTGGCTTTGGTCATGGTTTTGTAACCTTAACTGATGAAGTAGAATTTTTATATAAAGCAGATAATTATTATGCGCCTGAAGCTGATGGCGGTATTCGTTGGAATGATCCGGAGATTGGTGTTGAATGGGGCATTAATAATCCTATTCTTTCTGCCAAGGATGAAAAAAATCCGTTCTTGAGTGAATTAGGTGAAGTATTTTAAAACTAACTGATTCGTAATCAGTAGGTAGTGAGGTGTAATTTATGAATATTATCGTAACCGGTGGTGCTGGCTTTATTGGCAGTAACTTCATTTTTCATATGCTGAAAAAATATCCGGACTACCGCATTATTTGTCTGGATAAGCTGACTTATGCAGGTAATCTTTCTACGCTTGATCCTGTAATGGATAATCCCAACTTCCGCTTTGTAAAAGCAGATATTTGTGACAGAGAAGCAGTGAATAAGCTTTTTGAGAAAGAAAAGCCTGATATCGTAGTAAATTTTGCGGCTGAATCCCATGTAGACCGTTCTATTGAAGATCCTGGTATTTTCTTGCAGACTAACATTATGGGTACGGCAACCTTGATGGATGCGTGCCGTAAGTATGGCATTAAGCGCTATCATCAGGTTTCTACTGATGAGGTTTATGGTGATTTGCCACTTGACAGACCTGACCTGTTCTTCACGGAAGAAACTCCTATTCATACCAGCAGTCCGTATTCTTCCTCTAAAGCTGGCGCAGACCTGCTTGTTATGGCTTATAATAGAACCTATGGCTTGCCTGTGACTATCTCCCGTTGCAGCAATAACTATGGTCCCTATCATTTCCCTGAGAAACTGATACCGCTGATGATTGCGAACGCTTTGGCAGATAAACCGTTGCCTGTATATGGAGAAGGACTGAATGTACGCGACTGGCTGTATGTTGAGGATCATTGCAAGGCGATTGATTTGATTATTCATAAAGGCAGAGTAGGCGAGGTATATAATATCGGCGGTCATAATGAGATGCGCAATATTGATATTGTAAAGCTGATTTGCAAGGAGCTTGGCAAGCCGGAGAGCCTGATTACGCACGTAACTGACCGCAAAGGTCATGATATGCGTTACGCAATAGATCCGACTAAAATTCATAATGAGCTTGGCTGGCTGCCGGAGACAAAGTTTGCTGATGGTATCCAAAAGACCATTAAATGGTATTTGGAAAACCAAAAATGGTGGAAGGATATCATTAATGGCGAGTATCAGAATTATTATGAGAAGATGTATGGAAATCGTTGAGGTAATCTTATGAAGGTTTTAGTAACAGGCGTAGGCGGACAGCTTGGCTATGATGTTATGCGTGAACTGCATAGGCAAGGCATAGATTGCTGTGGAGCTGATAGAGCAGAATTTGATATTACAGATTTTGCTGCTACGAATGAATTTATTACCAACTATATGCCGGATGCTGTAATTCACTGCAGTGCTTATACTGCTGTAGATAAAGCAGAGGATGAAACGGAACTGTGTCGCAGAGTAAATGCTGATGGTACAGAAAATATTGCCAAGGTCTGCAAAGCGATTAATGCTAAAATGATTTATATTAGTACGGACTATGTTTTCCCTGGTACTGGAGAGCAATTTTACAAGCCTGACGATGTAACTGCTCCGTCTAATGTTTATGGTCAAACTAAGCTTGAAGGCGAGCTTGCAGTGAAGAAGCTGTTGCGTAAATACTTTATTGTCCGTATCTCCTGGGTGTTTGGTGTAAATGGCAACAATTTCGTCAAGACAATGCTCAAGCTGGGAGAAACTCGTAAGGAGCTGAATGTGGTTGCCGACCAAGTCGGAAGTCCTACCTATACAGCAGACTTGGCAGTGTTGCTTGTTGATATAGTGAAGACTGAAAGGTATGGGGTATATCATGCTACAAACGAAGGAGTTTGCAGCTGGGCAGACTTCGCAGAGAAGATTTTTTCTGTAGCAGATATGGATGTAAAGGTCAATCATATTACAAGCGCTGAATATCCTACGAAGGCTGTTAGACCGAAGAATAGCAG
>ULRV01074631.1_pt1 | contig 87749 bp, 56 predicted proteins | sample 1955791 | NCBI WGS metagenome assembly ULRV01 (sample SAMEA4835692, study PRJEB28245) | human gut metagenome | biome: gut microbiome; material: fecal sample | place: Denmark | collected 2008 | reverse complement strand
CCTGCCACTGGCGCACGTTACCCAGGTAGTTGTTATTCATCAATATCATTTTGACAGGTGCCTTCTGCTCCATCACCGTGCCCAGCTCCTGCAAGTTCATCTGTAGGCCGCCGTCACCCATACAGACGCAGACGGTACGGTCGGGACGACCAAAGGTGGCACCAATGGCGGCAGGAAGGCCGAAGCCCATCGTACCCAGTCCGCCAGAGGTGACGATGCTGCGCTCGCGGGTATATTTGAAGTAGCGGGCAGACATCATCTGGTTTTGGCCTACGTCGGTCACCAGGATGGCTTCGTTGTTTGTAGCTTCGCTCACGGCACGTACCACCTCACCCATGCTCAGTTCGCGGGTCGTGCGATGGAGTTCAGGACGGATTACTTTCTCCTCCTCTACTTCCTCGTAGGTGCGGAAGCTGTCGAGCCATTCCTGATGAGTGGCTGGCTTCAGCAGTTCGGTAACGACAGGAAGCGTCTGCTTGCAATCGCCCAGCACGGCTACGTCGGTCTTGATGTTCTTGTCTATCTCGGCAGGGTCGATATCGAAGTGGATGATTTTAGCCTGCGGAGCATAAGTAGCTACGTTGCCCGTCACACGGTCGTCGAAGCGCATACCCACGGCTATCAGCACGTCGCACTTGTTGGTATTGATGTTCGGCCCCAGATTGCCGTGCATACCCAGCATGCCTTTATTCAACGGATGGTCGGAAGGAAGGGCCGAAAGTCCCAGCAGGGTACGTCCGGCAGGCAATCCGGCTTTCTCGATGAAGGCCCGGAGTTCGGCCTGTGCATTGCCCAACTCTACCCCCTGCCCCACGAGTACCAACGGGCGTTCGGCAGCATTGATGAGATCGGCTGCCTCGCGGATGGCTTCCATATCCATGTCGGGCACGGGCTGGTAGCTGCGAATATAATCGACTGTCACGGGAGCATATTCCATCTTGTCTACCTGCGCGTTCTTGGCAAAGTCGAGCACCACAGGTCCCGGCCGACCGCTACGGGCAATGTAGAAGGCACGCGCCACGGCCCAAGGCACATCTTCGGCCCGACGGATCTGGTAACTCCACTTGGTGATGGGCTGCGTGATGCCTACGAGGTCCACTTCCTGAAAGGCATCCGTACCGAGGAAACCTATACCCACCTGCCCAGCAATAACCACGATGGGCGTACTGTCTATCATGGCGTCGGCAATGCCGGTGATGGTATTGGTGGCACCCGGCCCACTGGTCACGAGGCAAACACCTACCTGACCCGACACACGGGCAAAGCCCTGTGCGGCATGGGTAGCCCCCTGTTCATGGCGCACCAGGATGTGGTTCAACGTCTTCCGATGATCATATAAGGCATCGAACACGGGCATGATGCTACCGCCCGGATAGCCGAATATCGTTTGTACCCCTTCGTGCTCCAGGGAGCGCATCAGGGCTTCTGCGCCTGTAATTGTATCTTTCATTTCTTTAATGGATAATGGAAGAATTGAAAATGGAAAATTGTCTGCGAAATCACAAGACTATCAATTCTCCATTTTCCATTCTCAATTTTCAATTATATAATTCTCACCGCTCCCTTGTCTGCCGAGCTCACCAGGCTGGCGTAGGCCTTCAGCGCCTTAGACACCTCGCGGTTGCGAGTGACAGGCGTCATGGGACGTGCCGCCAGTTCGGCATCGGTCAGCCGGACGTTAATGGTGCGGTTGGGGATGTCTATCTCTATGATGTCACCGTCCACCAGCTTGCCGATGTTGCCGCCGGCTGCTGCTTCGGGCGAGATGTGGCCGATGCTCAGGCCCGACGTGCCACCGCTGAAGCGCCCGTCGGTAATGAGGGCACACTCCTTGCCCAGGTGGCGCGACTTGATATAAGAGGTGGGATAAAGCATCTCCTGCATACCGGGGCCGCCCTTGGGACCTTCGTGGGTGATAACCACCACGTCGCCGCTCTGCACCTTGCCGACCAGAATTCCTTCGCAAGCAGCTTCCTGAGAGTCGAAGACTTTGGCAGGGCCGGTAAACTTCCAGATACTTTCGTCCACGCCGGCGGTCTTTACCACACAGCCATCTTGTGCGATGTTTCCCTTCAGCACGGCCAGTCCGCCGTCCTTGCTGTAGGCATGCTCCAGGTCGCGGATGCAGCCTTCGGCACGGTCGGTGTCGTATTCCTTATAATAGTTGTCCTGCGAACCCAGCTTCAGGTTGAACTTGCCGCCGGGAGCACTAGCGTATTTCTTCAGCGCCTTCTTGCAGACGTTGGGGCTGGTGATGCAATACTGGTCAATCTCTTCGGCCAGCGTCAAGCCGTCCACGCGCTTCACGCTGGTATCAACGAGTCCACCCTTGGCCAGCTCAGCCATGATGGCCACGATGCCGCCTGCACGGTTCACATCCTGTACATGGTACTTCTGCGTGTTGGGCGCCACCTTGCAGAGACAGGGCGTCTTGCGCGACAGCATGTCGATGTCTTCCATCTTGAAGTCGGCCCCCGCCTCATGAGCCACAGCCAGCAGGTGGAGTACCGTGTTAGTCGAGCCACCCATGGCAATGTCCAGCGTCATGGCGTTGAGAAAAGCCTCGCGGGTTGCGATGCTACGTGGCAACACGCTCTCGTCACCGTCCTCGTAGTATTTGTAAGCGTTCTCCACAATCAGCTTGGCGGCATCCTTGAAGAGCTTCTTACGGTTCTCGTGCGTAGCCACGATGGTGCCGTTGCCCGGCAGGGCCAGGCCGATAGCCTCGTTCAGGCAGTTCATGGAATTGGCGGTGAACATGCCCGAGCAACATCCGCACGTAGGGCAGGCATGCTGCTCAATCTTAGCCACGTCGTCGTCGCTCACCGTCGTGTCGGCCGACTTGATCATGGCGTCTATCAGGTCGAGGTGCTGCCCCTTCCATTCGCCCGCCTCCATCGGTCCGCCCGAAACGAAGACGGTAGGTATGTTCAGGCGCATGGCTGCCATGAGCATGCCCGGCGTTATCTTGTCGCAGTTGCTGATGCACACCATGGCGTCGGCCTTGTGGGCGTTGACCATGTACTCCACGCTATCGGCAATGATGTCGCGCGAAGGCAGGGAGTAGAGCATGCCGTCGTGTCCCATGGCGATGCCGTCGTCGATAGCGATGGTATTGAACTCGGCGGCAAAGCAGCCCAGCTTTTCAATCTCTTCCTTGACATACTGACCGATTTCGTGCAGGTGGACGTGACCGGGTACAAACTGCGTGAACGAATTGACGATGGCAATGATGGGCTTTCCCATCTGCTCGCGCTTCATGCCGTTGGCCACCCACAACGCACGTGCCCCGGCCATGCGGCGGCCCTGCGTACTGAACGAACTGCGTAACTGGTGTTTCATCTTTGTTGTTCTCCTTTCAATGAAAAAAGCCTTTCTCATCAGTGAGAAAGGCTTCAATAATTATCTTCCGACGTATGAATACATACACAAAACCTTTCTCACGCTCTTGATTTCAAGACCACGACGCGAATAATATGCAGGACTGCCAGGTTAATGGATGTATGTAGCATCATATCTTTCTTATCTCTTTAAAATTGGTAATTCTATTATCTTTTGTTGCTTAACGTGATGCAAAGGTAAGGGCTTTTTTATAATATCCAAACAGTTTGAAGAAAAAAATCATATTTTTCTATAGAATCGTAAGAAAAGAGCAAAGAAAACTCTCCTTTTATCATCAGCAAGTTCATCAAAGCAGCCATCATGCCAACTTTATTTCCCAAGATGCGACCTCTTTGTTCATGCCTTTCGTACACAATATTCCCCACTGCCTACGAGTTTATTTCAGTTTATCCATAATAAACTGACAGTTTAATGGTGATAAACTGAGAGTTTAATACGATTAAACTGGAAGTTTAAAACGACTAAACCAGGAGTTTAAAATAACTAAACTCAAGAAAAACAAAAGAGGACCGGCTCCCTGCATCCGATCCTCTTTGCCTAACAAAAAACCATTAAAAATTACCAGCCAGCATGTTCTTTCTTATGTTCGTAAGAATCGGCCTGGCGTACACGATCGCCATTGTAGTTCCATACGATTTCATCAGTGTATTCCTTGCCATCGGAGGTGATGACGGCCTTGAGCACGTTGCGTCCTTCGGCCAGAGTCACTTTATCGAAAACGTAGTGGACATCGGTATAGCCCTTGCGGATGCCTTCCAGCTCCCGGCCGTTCAGGTAGACGCGGGGCGTGCCGAGGTTAGAGTAAACGGTCACGGAAGTCTCCTTGCGCTCGCGCTCCGTGTTGCGGCGCTGCGTCAGGTAGAGCACAGGTTCCTTGCTCCAGTTGGCCTTGTACCAGTAGAAGGAGTCCTTGCGCGTCTTGCGATCGAAGGTAATAAGGCCCTTCATGTTGCGCGCATCCACGCCGCCGCGCTTCCACATGGGCACGGCAAAGTCGAACGTATTCCACAGGTAGGATGCCAGGATGTAGGGGTGCTGGGCGATGATGCTCCACTGGTACTCGTGCGTCTTGGTCTGGAAAGTCTCGGGATAGAAGTCGCTGCCCCAGTTCAGGGCGTCGCCCAGTATCTCCGTCTGATGCTCGATGTTGGCGTCCGCGCCATATTCGGTCAGCATCAGCCGCTGCCAGGGATATTCTTTCTCCATCTTCTCGACCCAGGGCTTGATGTCCTGTATTTTCTTTTCGTACCAGCCGAAGTAGCGGTTCATGCCCTGTATGTCGGTATTCTCGTTGACGGGATGCTCCACATGGCCGTAGCCGTTGACGGCCACCGTATAGCGGTCAGGGTCCTCGAGCTTGCAGAGGTCGTGAACAGATTGTGTGAGCGCCGCCGTATAGCCATGCGGATGGTAGACTTCGTTATGGATGCCCCACACGTAGATGGAGGGGTGGTTGAAGCTCTGGCGTATCAGCTCACGCATCTGCTGGTGGACGTTGTCCCACTCCTGTCCCGTGACGCGGTTCACGAAAGGAATCTCAGCCCAGATGACAAGGCCCAGCGTGTCGCAACGCGAATAGATGTAGTCCGACTGCTGGTAGTGGGCGAAGCGCACGGTCGTGGCTCCCACCTCCATAATCTGTGCCAGGTCGAAGTCGTGCTCCTTGTTGGTCAGCGCGCTGCCCAGCCCCCACCAGTCCTGATGGCGGGTAACGCCGTACATGGGATACTTCTTGCCGTTCAGGAAGAAGCCCTTTCCTGCTATGGCTTCGTACTTGCGCAAACCCAGGGGCTGCACTACCTCGTCGATAACCTGCCCGTCCTGCTTCAGGCGCGACACCACCTTATAAAGATAAGGATCTTCCCGTCCCTGCCACAAGTGAGGATTGCTGATCTTGAAATGGGAGACATAGCTCTGCACACCCTGAGGTGTCAGGTCGAAAGACTGGCGATGCGTCTTGACCAGCTTGCCTTCGCGGGTATAAATGGCATTCTCCAGCTCCAAAGGAACCGGCGCCAACGTGGCATTGTCCAGCTTCACCTTGACAGACACCTCGGCCGACTTCTTCGACACATTCTTCTGCGTGATATATACACCCGGCGATGCGCAGTCGTTCACCACGATGTTGCAGGGCTCGGTCACCACCAGCCACACGGGACGGTAGATACCGCCATAGACACCAAACAGGCCGTGGTTGACCGGTATCACGTCGGGCCGCGCCGTGTTGTCGGCCTTCACCACAATTTCATTCTCCTCACCATACTTGACCTGTGCGCCGATTTCGCAAACGAAAGCCGAATAGGCCCCCTTGTGCGTCCCCACCATATAGCCGTTGACATAGACCTCGGCACAAGAGCCCACGCCTTCGAAGCGCAGGAAGATGCGCTTGCCTTCCAGCGACTTGGGGAAGACATGCTGTTTCCGATAATAGGCCACGCCGGCATAGAAACTGTTGGTCTTCTTCTGCATGTCGTCCGCATTCCAGGTGTGGGGCACGGTCACCTTCTCCCAGTCGGCATTCCACTTGGCTGCCACCTGCATGGCATCCGCCGCAAACGGCCCTTTCTTGAATTCCCATCCGTCGTTGAACGACGTCACATCGCGGGCTTCCGCCTTCGGTGCAAAGCCCAGCAAGCATATCAGCCATACGACTGACAGCAATATAGTCTTCTTTATTATCTGTGTTTTCATGGTCTTCTATTTAACTTAATCAGCACTTTCTGCTAAACGACAAATCTGACATCCTGCCATCAGGAAAGCACCTACGCCATAGACTTCAGTCATATCGCGGGTCACCTTACGCGGGTCGGCGCCGATAGGTTGAACATATCCCAACTTACCGTCGGCATCGACTGCATCAACCAATGCCTTCCAGCCCTTTGCTACAACTGGCAGGAATGTAGCTTTATCGAGTAATCCCTCGTTAACTCCATAAGCCAAAGCATAAACGATGAAACCTGTAGCACTTGTCTCGGGCGAAGGATAAGATTCAGGATCGAGCAGGCTGGCATGCCAATATCCGTCCGGACTTTGCAAGCCGGCTACACGAGTGGCCAGTGTGACAAACAGGTCTTGGTAGAATTTGCGCGAAGGTTCGTCACCAGGAAGCGTCTGAAGAATCTCGGCCAATCCTCCCAAGACCCAACCGTTACCCCGTCCCCAAAACACCTTTTTACCATTGGCTTCCCGCTTGTCAAAATAACGGCGGTCACGGTAGAACATTTGTTCCTCTTTGTCATACAAGTAATCGTAGGTAGCCTTATACTCCCTATTCAAAAAGTTCAGATATTTTTTGTCAAGCGTTTGTGCATAAAGCTTGGCATAGACGGGAGGTGCCATGAACAGTGCGTCGCACCAAGACCAACGGTTCAACGTTTCTTGGCGGCTGTAGTCCAGCTCCAACGTCGTCTCGGGCAGATTATCCACTACCCAATTGGCACGCGCCATCACAGGAGCTATCATCTTTATCTCACCATACTTCCGATACAAGTCAATAAACGATTGACCTACAGCTATAAAATCTGCATGATACATCCACTTACCTACTTGAAAATGATTCTTCCGACCAATACGGAGTAACCATTGATAGTAAGAACTGTCAGCGTCTTCCTTTTCCGTCAGTTCGGCCCAGTCTATCATCCCCATATAAAGTGCTGCGTGGGTCCAGTCCAGATCATCGTGTTCGGCCTCTTTATTAGGATTGGCTATTTGCCAATCAGCTACCCGTTTCATCCAAGATTTCACTTCAGCTTTGTCAAATTTAGGCTGAGCTACTATCTGTGAAGCTGTAACTAGCCACAAGATTACACATAAACTTATACTTTTCATCATACTAAATGTTTTTTCTTTGAGATATTTAATTATATAAATCAGGTTAGAAGTTTCTCTATAAATAAACTCAGATGCTCACGTACATTACAATCAAGTCAACGCGTCCTTATAATTATCCGCTCCTGAGGTTTTTTCTTTTGTTTCGAGTTTAATGACAAACGGTTCCCCCGGATCCTTGTCCGGCATATCCACATTATACTCGTTACGAGCTGTTTCAGTGATTTTTACTTCCTTTCCCCCATTCAAAGTCACTGCCTTAACAACCTCTGTATCAACAGGAGTCTTTACAACCAAATGCTTGGAATAAGGAGGATTGAACACAACCATATATACACCCTTGCCCTTGCGGGTATAGTATCCCCACGCCTGCTTCTTCCAGCCTGAATAATCACAGCCGTAAATACACTCACCATACTTTTCCATCCAGCGGCCGATACTTTCTGCCAGCTGCTTCTCTTCGGGACGGAAATCACCGTCAGGCTGGGGACCGAAGTTCACCACCATGTTACCTCCCATCGAAACGGCATGGACAATGCGCTCCAACACCTCCAACGGAGTCTTTACATAACTTAACGACCAGTCTTTGTGATATCCCCACTGATTTTCGGGTACGGTCATACAAGCTTCCCAGTCCCAACGGGTCACCTTCAAGTCCTTCACAGGATCGGGCAAACGACGTTCATACCCCGACTCATAATCCCCCATCAGATGTCCGTTACTATCGAAATGACGTTTACCATAATCATCAGCACGTAAACGACTGTTGATAGTAACGCCCGGAACCAGTTCCTTCAACATCTTCTCTACATGAGCTGTCCACCAGCCGTTTTTCTTAATGCTGGCATCCCACGTTCCATCAAACCAAAAGTCTTTGACAGTCGGGTAACGAGTGGCCAATTCTTTCAGTTGGTTATCTGTAAATTCCAGAAATCGGTTAAATGCTTCCTCATCTTCTTTTGACTGGATATCATAGCGATAGTCAGGATGGCTCCAATCCATCACCGAAAAATAAAAATGTACATCGATACCTTCATCATTATAAGCTTTTACCAGTTCTCCCAATATATCTTTCTTATAAGGAGTCTGTGCTACTGTATATTTCGTATATTTACTGGGCCAAAGACAAAATCCTTCGTGATGCTTGGTAGTAATCTTCACATACTTCACTCCCATTTGTTTGGCCATCTTCGCCCAAGCCCTGGCATCAAAGTTTTGTGGATTCCATTGATCCATCAGCTTCATCCATTCCTCTGAAGGGACCTTTGCCCATGCCTTCAACCATTCAGCTGCACCATTATATACTTTTCCATTCCATTCTCCACCAGGAATAGCATAAAGCCCCCAATGTATAAAAGCACCCAACCTATTGTCACGGAACTTCCGCATAGCAGCATCGCTACGCTTCCCTAAACGATCGGCTCCATACTTTAACTGGATTTCCTGATCGGCAGGCAATAGTGTCGTCCGATCCTGTGCATGGACACTTCCGACGCAATAAAAGTAACTACAAAATAAAATTGCCCAAAGCTTATTCATAATATGCGATAAAAGTTTCTGGATGCAAAAAAAGCCAATTTCAGCCGTGAAGGCTTACTCTATTCGCCATTTGTTTTATCCAAATCGCTTATTTCGCTTTATTTTTTATGTTTTGTGGCAAACGAAGTAGGTGTCTCCCCAAACACCTTCTTAAATGAATTGGTAAAATAAGCCTGACTCTCAATGCCAACTTGCATCATTACCTCACGCATCGTCAGATTTTCCTCTATTATCAAACGAGCAGCCTTACGCAAACGGCAATTCAGCACAAATTCAACAACCGATTTACCTGTCAAACCTTTTACTTTGGAGTACAGCTTACTCCGGCTCATTCCCAACTCTTCAGCAATCTGATTGACATCCATCTGAGGTTGATCCATGTTGGTTTCTACAAAATCAACAAACTGTTTTAAGAAACGATTATCCTGTTCGTTGGTAACCAATTCGCTGGTATCTGCATAATAATTCTTCGCATAATGTTCCTTCAATTGTTGCCTGTTACGAAATATGTTCAGCAATGATAGTTTCAGATAAGTCAGATCAATCGGTTTCTCAAAATAAAGATCAGCTCCAGAGTCCACTCCTTCGATTTTACTTTCAAGGCTCGTCTTAGCGGTTAGTAAAACGACAGGAATATGCGATGTATTCAAATCCTTCTTAATATCATTACACAATGAAACGCCATCTTTATTAGGCATCATGATATCACTAATGACTAAGTCGAATTCCAATTCCTCCATCTGCCTCAAAGCTTCCAATCCATCTCCGGCCTGTACTACCAGAAAATCATCGGCCAACGCTTCGGCAATCAATGCACGCAAATCCGCATTGTCTTCTACTAACAAGATTTTTTTCTTATTCTCGTTCTGCAATCGTTCCTCCACATTTTCTACAACATCTGTATTTTCTTGAGAGGCAACAACTTTTGCGTCAGAAACTTCCACTTGTTGTTTCTTAAAGTCAGAATCGCGAAAAAGCGTTGTATCCAAAGGCAGGCGGACTACCATATCTGTCCCCTTATCCCTCTCACTATAAATTGTAATGGAACCTTTTTGCAGTAATACCAGACTCTTAACCAATGCCAGGCCTATACCCGTACCTAGATGTGAATCCGCATTAACGGTATTCACTTTATAGAAACGCTCAAAAACGCTACTGATTGATTCAGCTGAAATACCAACACCCGTATCGCTTACCACTAAGCTAAAAGCATTATCTCCACAACTTCCTACCGTAAAACTATTCTTGTGTTCTGAAACAAAGGGTTCACCGGGTCCTCTGATTTCCAAACAAATAGAGCCTTTCTCGCGTGTATATTTAAATGCATTGTTCAACAAATTCATAACAATCTTTTCCACAACATTCTTATCCGCATAAACAGAAACTGGCAAATCCTTGTCAAAAATCATCCGAAAATCGATATTCCGCTGTTTCGCATAGTCTGCAAAGTCATTGCCAATTTCCTGCACCATCCGATTGATATCCAACTGCTCCAGTTCTAATTTCATCATACCATTCTCAACAGTCCTGAAATCCATCAGTTCATTCACCAGATTCAACAGCCGCTGTACATTACCATTCAAAATACGATAATAATATTCCTTCAGTCCCTCACGTCTTAACTTATCCAACGCAGCCATAATCAATGAAAGAGGAGTCCGGAAATCATGCGAGATGTTAGTAAAGAAACGCAGTTGTGCCTGATGTATCTGTTCCTTCTTATCACGTTCTACACTTTCCTGATAGAGTAACATTTTAAATTTCTTTTTCTCAGAGAAATGTCGGTAGACTGCATAAACTACTCCTGCAATTATTAACAAATAGAGCAAATAAGCAGGCCAACTGAACCAAGGAGCCGTTTTTCTGACAACTTTAACAACAGTAGGATATTCACTCCAAACCCCATCATTGTTGGCTGCATAAACCTCAAAATAATATATACCTGCCGGCACCTTCGAATACATGGCTGTTCGATTCTGGGCATTGACCGTTATCCACGTATCATTATATCCTCGCAACCGATATTTAAAACGATTCTTTTCCGGAATATGATAACTGTCTGAAGCAAACTGAAAGCCAAAGTTTGTCTGATCATAATCCAGTACAACTTCACGAACTGAATCATTGAGCCTATATTCCGGACGTACAGACTCATGATCTATGAAGAAATCAGAAATTACCGCTTTCGGTTTATAAGAATTATAAGAAATCTTTCTAGGATCTACGGATGTAAATCCATCTGTTCCACCAAAATACAATGTGCCGTCCGCCCCTTTCATGGAGGCCAACGGATAATACACCTGTCCCTGTGTGTTTTCTCCTTTGTCAAACCGTGCCAAATGATTTTGTGCTATATTATAACAATACAAACCGTTGTCTGTCCCCATCCATACATTTCCTGCATCATAGCACAACGTATAAATGGAGTAAATATTTTGCTGCAATACATTTTTCATGTTCATAAACTGCAAGGAACTTGTATCAAATTTCACAAGTCCATTACCAATAGTACCAATCCAGATATTACCGGAATCATCCAAACAGAAAGTAAACAACCCCAAATAAGTAGAATCATTAGGCATCATTTTCTCCACTTTCTTCGTATGAACATCCATACAATATAATGCTTCATTACTGATAGCCCACAACTTATTTTCGCCCTGTCGCTGAATATCAAATAAATAATTGGTATTATCGTCCAATTCATAATGCACAAAGGAACGAGTCTGAAAAGAAAAATAAGAAACAACCGGTTTCGGATATTGATAAGCTATCCACAACCCAGAATCCGCCTCCTGTACCACTTTTCTCATATCATTTACCAGCAACGACTGCTTGTCATTCTTGTCATGTCGATAATGCGTCATATTTCCCCGCCTGATATCATACATATCCAGCCCTTCTCTAAAAGTTGCAATCCACAACCTTCGATCATTATCCAACACCAATGATTTCACATTACTCAAAGGTGTCTTTCCTTTATCAACAAAAGGCACAATCTGTTCTGTTGATACATTCATCAGATTAAGGCCTCCGCCTTCCGTACCAATCCAAAGGCTGTTACCATCTTCAGCAAATGCACTTACCGGAGCGTAATTCAATCCTCCCGCCTTGGGTGTCCATGATCTGAACGCATTGCTTTCATTTACATTCACGCAACACAATTTACCCGAATACATTCCAATCCATACATTCGACTGCCTGTCACCATATATATCCCAAACTGAATTATTAGGCAGACTGAACGGATCAGAACGGGAATGTTTGTAATGAGATAATTTTCCATCCTCTGTATCAAGTATATAAACTCCGTCCATGGTTCCCATCCATACCTGCCCTTCATTATCTACATAAAAAGCACGGAGAGAAGACCCGTCATATTCCGAAAGAGGCTTAAAACGTTTCTTTACTCGGAATGTTGTCAAATCGATCTGATACAGCCCCTCTTTATTTACAAACACCCACAAGCTTCCTTTGCAAGCTTGTGCAAAACGTATATTTCCTTCTGTATCAGGAAGTACATAACAAAGTTCGAACTGTCCCTCTGTATAGTTAAAGCGATAAATTCGCTGTCGGACAAAGCTATACAGATCCTGATGATAGGCACAAAAAGCGACATTACTATAATCTATTTTTTTCCCGTCATATAATGGAGCCGAGAGCTCACCTGTATTCACATCCAACTGATGCCATAAAGTCTGTACTCTCACCCACAAGCGATCCATGTTATCTACCATTACCGTAGACACAGGATCGTATATCCACTCAAAACGGTCCGTAACCGATTCGTAACGATAGATTCCATTGTTCGTATTCACATACAGACAACCCGACGAATCGGATGCCATATTCTTGAAAAGCCATTTCTGAGTCGGTTGCAGCTTTGCAAAATATGGATAATATTTTTTATAGTGATAGCCATCAAAACGATAAAGTTCATAGTCCATCATCACCCAGATAAAACCGGTCTGATCCTGCTCGATCTCTTTCACACCATCGTAATAAAAACCACCTTCAGGAGACATCGTTCTGAACCGATAGTTAGCATTTGCCGAAAAAGTATCCAAGACACAGACCAACAAACCAAGGAATAAAAGAATTTTCGTTTTCATAAAAATATCACCATTACTATAAATCCATATATGTAATCTCACTCTATCCTAATAAAGGAAGCCGTACAAAAACGACATACCCACCATTCTTGTACGGCTTCCATTTTTCTGACTTCAGCCTGTCAGATTCCTGTATCAACCGGATTTTCATCCGGGAAAAGAGGACTATAAAGAACTGTACGCTTCAACACTTGAAGCTTGCCATTCTTCACGAACTCCTCTCCACGTTCGGACAAATGCTGCACCATGGCAGCACGAAGTTTTTCTAACCGCTCGTGGTACTTTTTATCATTTACCACGTTCTTCATTTCGTGAGGATCACTCTCCAAGTCGAACAATTCTTCCACCCCAGTATGGAAACGCCATACGTACTTGATCTTTCCATCGGTCAAAGCACACCAATAGTTGTCGGGACTATAACAAGTGGCATGCTCCAAATCGATATATTCACGCCAACTTCTTCCGCTTTCATCCATCAGACGAACCAACGATTGTCCGTCCATATCGGCAGGGATCTGCCCACCTGCTATTTCAAGGAAAGTCGGGAGCAAGTCACGAAGTTCTACCGGTGCATCTACCTTTCCACCTTTCGGGAAACCACAAGACGAAGGCCATTTCACGATATAGGGTACGTGTACCGATCCTTCATAGGGATAAGTCTTACGCCAATGATAATGATCGCCCAGCATATCACCGTGATCGGAGATGTAACATATCAAAGCATTATCGTACATGCCCTCCTCTTTCAATGCCTGCACAATCTTGCCAATCTCTTCATCAATAAAAGTCACATTTGCATAATAATAGCGACGGGAATTCTTGGCGTATTCATCCCCGAAATTTCCATAAGCCGCATCCGAAGGCGCATCTGAAACATTCTTCAAGACAGCATAATCCTTGTCCTTGCACCATTCCCCTACACAAGGAGCCGGTACATCCTTGTCCTTATACATATCAGCAAAACGTTGGGGCGGATCATAAGGGCTGTGTGGACGGGCAAAAGAAACCTTCAAGAACAAAGGTTGTCCGCTTCCATGTTTATAGTTGTGTATCATTTCCTGCGCCATCTCGCCAGTCCATGCCGTAGGATGCAGTTCTTCAGGAAGTCGATAGGTAGCTGCTCCATGATCATTCCAACCTATATGGGTGGAATCAGGATTCAGTCCGGGTGCCTGCATCTGGAACCACAGACGATAATCACTGATAAAGTCATCGGTCTCCACCCGACCGCTTTCATCAACCAACGTACCATGGAAACCATGCAAGGCTTTCTGCGGGAACCAATGCATCTTGCCAATACCGAATGTATAATAATCCAAATCACGCAACATCTGCGGCATCTCATAACGATATCGACTTCCTACCCTACCATATCCCAGCATGCCATGATGCCAAGGCGACAATCCAGTCAGCAGACCCGAACGGGCTGGCGTACTACTCGGTGTAGACGAATAGCCATTCAGAAAAAGAGTTCCGTCATCGGCCAAAGTGTCCAGGTTGGGAGTGATTACAGAAGAATTGCCCATGCAATGCATCGCATCTCCCCGATGCTGATCGGATACAATGAGGATAATATGTGGCTTCTGTTGTGCCGCCAGGTAAGCCGGTACCAGGCTAGCACCAGCGGCTACCGCACAGGCTGTACCAAACCATTTATTCTTCTCCATAGACTTAATATTTTAAAGTAAACGATTGGGTAGCCCCTGCAAAAATAGGATTGTCTGATGGACGGAAATCAATGGTCTGCTCTCCACCTTTCGAACCGGAAATATGTACTTTGATCTGGATAGGCTGTCCAGTCTGACCGGGATCGGCGACATGAACCACCGGACGCCGGCTGTCTACCTTCTTTACCATCAAAGCACAAGGTTTATCTACACGAACGGATAACTTACCATATTTAAATTCCTCCGGACGATAGAATACCATCTGCCAAACATCCAATTTCTTATGACGGACAACCTGTATATCAGCCGTATTACTCAAAATCTCGATAACATTGTTTTTACAATATTTCTCCATCTCGGAAGCTGTACGCTTGCCAGGCACTACCACATAGGCATAAGTAGCATTTTCAGGCTGGCGGCCATGATCGAGACTTACTGTAAATACCTTCTCCTCCACCGGTTCCTTACGGTTCACGCTGTTGTTGATGTCATACCAAGTACCGCTCTGTTGCTGTGCGCCTGCCACTACACGACCTCCTTGAGGGAACAGATAACCAATGCCGTCGTGCAAAACCCAATCGGCATTCTCATAAACGGTTTCTTGGGCAGGAAGTACTTCCTGCTTACCATCAACAGAAACCACTGCTTCATCAGAAGCAGCCAGACACTGATTAACCGACGTATAGACAGCCTCGGAAGAAGTTGAATGAATATCCGAGCCTAAACAAACCACTTCGTCATCAAAAAAGAACCAAGCTTTATGAGCTCCGGTATTGATATCTTTGTATGTATCCATATACGCATAGGTCGTAACGCCATAAAGACTGTCAGACACGCCACCAGCAAAAGTGGAAGTACCCATACACTGCCAATCGCTTGCTGCTAAGGGAATTTCCTTGAGCTGAGGAGCTGTCACACCAGGAATACGGGTCCAGTTCCAGACAGGGAAGATATTGAAATATTCACCTCCACGGGTCGTAATATTCGTACATCCGTCCGACAGGAAATAGGTTTTCAAATTTTCTCCATTACCATACTCACAGCGGGCTGTACGGGCCGATACCAAACGTACGTCAAATGCATACTGCGGACGGACATGCAAAGTATAGTCACCGCGGAAATAATGGGTATGCTTCGGCTGCAGACCATCACCCGGTGCTTTCGTTCCTTCCATACGTGCCACAATATCACGGAACTCGTCGGCATGTTCCTTGTCCAATTCCACCATACGCTTGGCAAACAGAATAGTACGTGATTTGTCCAGAATATCCGGACGGCTGATACTGCGTCCCAGTACGTCATACGACATATACTTGCCACGCATGACTGCATAATACGTTTCACGCATAAACTTGCTGATCAGCTCCAATTTATCCTGTGGCATGGCAAACCGAGTACCTCGAGTATACATGGCAACCTGCGTCACCCCTTTCAGGATCTCGTCACCGTATCCGCCAATGTATAACTGCTGTCCGTGCTGGAAGTTGCTGTTGTCATGCTGAAATCCTTCTTTCGTAGTATAAACGACCGGATTGTACACATTCTCCAACGCATAGGCCAAATCCTCTGCATTCCGTTGCAAACAGGAACGATAAATCCAATGCAGGGCAATATCCGTACGATTGGCACCGGTCCATTTGAACGGATCACCACCATCTTCCCGTACACGGTCCAATATTTTATTTTCCAAATCAGCCGGCAATTGTTTTTTACCGGTACGCATCTGGATAAGCAATACGCCTAACTTCTGAGGTTCGGAAATCTGATTATACCACCAATTATGACACCACGGATTACGCTCATGCCAGAACTCCAATCCTTTCACAATCTTATCATACAAAGCTTCCTCGCCAAAATGTTTGTTTTTCGGATTGGTATAAGCAAACACAAAATCGCTGATACGCTCTACATGAACCAATGGAGGCCAATTGGTACGCTGTATACTGGCATAATCTACATCGGTAAACGAACCGTCCTGTTCATTGTACTTAGCCAATGCTTCGTCAATGGCGGGATTGGCCACAAAGTCCTGACGGATCTTTTGCATCAACGTTTCAAACTCGTCGCCCGACTGTAAACCATTTTGTGCCTGAGCCGGAATCCCTAAGCAAATCACCATCCCAAGGACAACCAGCCATAGTCTTAAATTTATTCTCATATCACTCTAAAATATTTCTCCGTTCAAAAATACTAATATTCTATCTAAAGTCAAAAATCCATCGAACAGAAAATAAATACAGATGCCTATTTAAGATCTCTAAAGTTCAACTTTAGCTCGCTAACTATCTACTTTACGAAGCTAACTATGGACTTTAGACAAGCTAAACATAAATATTCTTCTGCCGATGGAACAGTTTTTTCGTTCAAAAAGTTTCACGCTTTCACAGCGTTCCATAAAACATTTATTTATAGGAGGATAAGGTGAAAGCAATACCCCAAAAAGGAAGGCTTCACTGCTTTCACATGCCTTCACAACAATGTTTCACAGAAAGCAAAGAACAAAAAATAAAAATGGGGCCATACTATCAAATACATCATAGTACAACCCCATTCATTTCGCTTTTTCTATAGAGATTTGGATTACATCATATTATTATTCCCATCCAGGATTTTGTCCTAAAGCAGGATTAGCAGCAATTGCCGATGAAGGTATCGGACGCAGATAATCCTTAGCAGGGTCAAACGAACGACGTTCTACTGCATAATTCGTTCCACCGTAGGCGTCTATATATTGTTTACCATCTTCTGCTACAAACACATAAACAGGATTTTTTCCAGCGTTAGAAGAACCAGCCTTGGTAATATTACCATCATAACGAGGATCACTGAACGCAGAGTCTTCCAGACGCATACCCAATACACGTTCCTTCAGTTTATCACCCCATGCCCAACGCATCAGGTCTTGATAGCGCAGATACTCAAAGCTAAGCTCCACACGGCGTTCACGACGAATTTCAATCAGCAAAGCATCCAAACCATACTTAGCATATTTGGGGTCCATTTCCGGATTGACAGTCAAATGCGGCATGTCAACACGGTCACGCAACACGTTGATAGTTTCATCCAAGACATCCTGCGTACATTGTCCCAGTTCTGCCTTTGCCTCCGCATAATTCAACAGTACTTCAGCATAACGGAACAACGGATAATCATGAGTTTCTTCATTAAATCCTTTCTTATCCTGCTCACGTATATAGTACTTGATAGCATGATATCCGGTCAGCGTGGGCCAGTTGGTCATATTACCCAAACGGGGGAAAGTAAACTTACCCAGATTGCCATCTTCGAACAAAGCCTTAGCCGCATCGTTACCCGGAGCCAAGAATGTTTGAGACAAACGCGGGTCACGGTTGGCAAATTCCTGCTCCGGCGTATCATTGCTGTAATCATGGCTCAACGCAACCGGACGGGCTACCCCATCAGCATCCAGGCAAAGATAATCATCAACAAAATCTTTTGTTCCACCATTACGCAAGTTAACAGTATAGCCACACATACGATGACGTTTCAGACCAGCTGCATACTTACGATAAAAAATCACCTCTTTATTAGAAGACAAATCATCCGTAGTAAACAAAGTTGTGTAGTCCTTATTGGGATTACCCGTATCATAGATTTCATATCCCATTTTCATCAACTGCTCACAGGCTTCCACACAAGCATTCAGAAATTCTGCTTCGTCACCCAACTTATGGTACTTACGATATGTACCTTCATACAAACCGATACGTGCCTTCAGCGCCAAAGCAGCTCCTCTGGTCAGACGGTTAGCTCCCCACTCTTCAGCAGGCAAATAGGTACATGCATCATTAATATCCTTCAAAACCTGAGCCATTACTTCCTTACGCGGAGTACGTTCCCCGTAAAGTTCAGGCGAGTTTGTTTCCAACGGAATTGTTACCAAAGGTACATCTCCATAATTCTGTACCATATACAAATAGAACCAAGCACGGAAGAACAACGCTTCACCTACATAAGGAAGTTTAGCACTTTCATCCGTCTGTACCCGATCATAATTAGCCATAAAGACATTGATACGGCGCAACAAGTTCCAAGTCCAACTAGCATAGCTGGGATTACCGCTCGGCTGATTCTCAATACCGGCAGCTACAGCAGACGCCCATGTTTGTGAACCGTCCATGGTCGCAAAATTGTCTGACATAGCCTCCATGGAATAAGGACCAGTCACTTTCACCGAATATGCATCGCTATGGAAACCTATCATGAAACGATAAGTACCATTACTGGCAGCTTCATTATAAATGCCGTTACAATAAGTTTCCAAGTCTGATGTTGTATTCCAGAAAGCATTATCATTCAAGTCATTCGTAGGAGTACGATCCAAAAAAGAATCATTACAAGCCGTCATAGACAGGGCGACCGCTCCCATTATCATATATTTACAAATGCGTTTCATGTTTTTTCGTTGTTAGAAAGTTAGATTAATACCCAAAGAATAGGTTCTCATAAAAGGATAAAGCATCACACCATTTCCACCTGCTGCTTCCGGATCATACGGGCCTTTAATCTTGGTGAATTCAAACAGGTTTTCACCGCTTACGTAGATAGAAGCGTTGGACAGGTTGATTTTGCTAATCCACTGTTTCGGAAGATTCCATCCTAATGTAATATTCTTCATACGACAATAAGAGGCATTCTGCAAATAACGATCTGTATAAACGCCACGGTTACGAGAATCTGTTGCACGAGCTATAGGTAAATAAGCGCCCGGATTCTCAGGAGTCCATGAATCATATACATGCCAGGTCTGTGCATTATAATATTGTGTAGCTGCAGGCCAGAAAGCCTCATCACCAGGCCAGAAATCACGTTTGCCTACACCTTGCATAAACAAGTTCAAGTAGTAGTTCTTATAAGTGAAGTTGGCTGTGATACCATATTGATAACGAGGAGTCGTATTACCAATCACTTCCTTATCACCATGATCGTCCAACGTTCCGATACCATCATCTATCACACCATCACCATTCAGGTCTTTTACTTTAATATCACCTGCACCCCACTGCACATTAGCTATATCCTTCTGACTATACCAATTAGCAGCCTCTTCATCACTTTGGAACAATCCTTCTACACGATAACCCCAAATATCACCCACTTTCTTTCCTTCATAATATGTACTGATATCGCCGGTCGGGTTATTATATTTTGTAATTTCAGCCTGAGAATCAGAAAGAACGAAGCCTAAATCATAAGAGAAATTTTCACCAATCTTATCGCGCCAGCTAATGGTAAATTCCCATCCACGTGTTTTCAATTCAGCACTATTCTCAGGAGGAGCAGTCGTACCCAGTAATGCCGGATAAGAAGTCTTGATTAACATATCAGCAGTTGTACGGATATAGTAATCAAAACTCATATCCAAACGTTGCTGCAAGAATGTCATATCAATACCGAAGTTCATCGTAGAAACTTTTTCCCAAGTCAAATCGGCACTTACCAAGTTACCCGGATTGATGGTCGTGGCATACGTATCGCCAAACAACCAATATGTAGATGTACTATTGCTCATAAACGGAATATACGGATAATATTTGGTATTACCACTCCAGTCACTGGATGAAATCATCTGGTTGCCCAATATACCATAAGATGCACGAAGTTTCAAGTTGTCCAACCAGTCACGAGTACCCTGCATAAACGATTCTTCACTAATACGCCAAGCAGCAGAGAATGAAGGCAGGAACACGAAACGATTGTCAGACGGGAAACGAGAAGTTCCATCGTAACGTCCGTTGAACTCGAACAAATAACGATCATTATAAATATAGTTCAAACGGAAGAAACCACCACGCAGAGCCCATTCATATCCATTTTGAGAAACCTCATGATTACCAGAACCCAAACTCAAAGAAGGAAGCTCGTCGTTCAAGATATCATAACGCTTTCCGCTGAATGTAGAATACTTGGTCAATTCCTGATTGAAACCAACCATCGCTTTCAAATAATGCTTTTCTGCAAATGTATGTTCATAATCCGTATAAGCATTGAATGAATAATAGCTGGTATTATAATTCGTCATCTGATAATAATTGGTCGATGTACGTCCATATGTCTCATTAAACGAACCATCAAAGAATTTAATCGGTTTGGAATGAGCGGAAGCTTTCTTATAATTCAAATTGTAATTGAAATCTACATGCGCTTTCCATCCCTTCAGAATATCAAAATCAGCAGTTGCAGTCAACCACACATCGTGTTGGTCATATTTATTACGTCCACCATCCTTTAACAAAGCGTACGCATTATTTTCGCTATACATGCCGTCAAATTTATCCAATTCCGGATAACGGGGATCTTTCTGCCAAGCATCGATAAAGTCTGTAGGCAACGTATAGATTACTCGTTTCCAAACATCCTTACCGTCGTAGGTAAACGGCTTATCTTGCGTGCTATAATTATACAAAGCCTTGAAACCTAACTTCATCCATTTGGTAGTCTGATTCTCTACATTGATACGGGTATTCAACTGCTTATAATTATCATCACCCACTTTATACAATCCCTCTTGATTCAGATAACCAACAGAAGTATAGAAACGTGTTTTCTCGCTACCGCCCGTAATATTGATATTATGACGTTGGGTAGGAGTCACATCCTTAATCATCTTTTCCTTAAAATCGGAATAACCATAATAATAAAGTTGTCCGTCAATCACTTCATATTCAGGATTATTCTTCGGATCAGCCTCATAAGCTTTCATCTTGGCTATTACATCATCACGATACTTCGTTGCTACATTACCATTTATACATGCCTGATTCATCCATTCAGCAAACTGCGACTGACTGGTAAGAAACTCCGGCATAATAGAAGGCTTAGCAAACGAGAAGTTACCTGAATAGCTAACACTGGTCTTTTCAGCCTTGCTGGGGTTCTTGGTTGTAACCAATACAACACCAAAAGCAGCACGTACACCGTAAATAGCCGATGCAGCAGCATCCTTCAACACCGTTACATTCTCGATATCGTTGGGGTTCACCAAGTCAAGACTCATCTCGACACCATCGACCAAAACCAGCGGACTACCACCATTGATAGAAGTAGTACCACGGACATTGATGCTGGCCGACTGGCCCGGCTCACCACTGGAGTTCGTAATCTGAAGATTAGGAATGGTACCTTGCAAGGCACTGGTGGTACTCGTAATAGGACGTGACTCCAATACTTTCGAATCAACCTTTCCGATAGAACCTGTCAAGTTTACCTTCTTCTGCGAACCATAACCTACTACTACCACTTCTTCAAGTGCTTTGGCATCTTCGCTCATCTGTACATTAAACTCAGTCTTACCAGCAACCTTGATTTCCTGAGTTACATAACCTATAAAAGAAATCTGCAATACTGCATCTTCCGGAACATCTGACAGAACGAATTTTCCGTCCACATCGGTTATCACACCATTGGTTGTTCCCTTCACCAAGACATTGGCACCAATCACCGGTCCAAAGTTGTCTGTTACTACACCCTTCACAGTCTTGCCGTTCTGTGCAATCACTTGCACAATGTCAGCATCCGAAAGAGTTCCGTTCAAAGGACTTGCCATCACGCCCGCACCGGAAAGAGTGCACAAGGCGCAAAACAAAATGCGCTTTGAAAAATCAGAAGATGTTTTTCCTCTTTTCATAAATAGACAATTTTTAAGTTTGATAATTAGATTAAGATAACTATTTTTGTTTTAACTTTTTCCATCTATTCATATCCCTAGGAACCGTGTTTCCATGGTCTTAAGTTTAATTTAACATCGCAAATCTAAAAAGAAGCTAACAAAGGGGTTTACTCTTTTTGCTTTTTCTTTTACTCTTTTTCAACAATATACATAAACCATTATAAATCAATAAAATACAATAAATAAAAACATAAAGGAAGTAATAAGAGATAAACAAATAAGGTAAAATAAGACTGCGATTTCAGCTACAAAAAAGAGAAGAGGGACAAATAAAAACCAATAGAAAAGCAGCCTTGAAAACAAACATCAGGAAGGAGTTTCTGAAAGAACAAGGAAGTATAATATTATGATAAGAAAAAAAGAAAGCACTTCGTGAAATCATGACGAAGTGCTTCGTGAGGGTTTGACACAGTGCTTTATGAAGGTGTCACACAGTGCTTCGTGAAGACCTGACGAAGCACTGCATGAAAGGGCCAGAAAGCACTGTATGAGAAAGGCTGAAAGCCGATATACAATATTGATCAGCGTACGGCTATCTCAGCAAAGCCCATCGGCTCACCTTCCACTACCATACGGACAGCTTTCAGATACAGATAGCGTGCCTTGATGGGCGTGAAGTAGACAGACTGCATCACAGGATTGTTACGGATATTGGAAAACTCACCTGCTTTGACCATCGTAACATTCTTTCTATCGGCATCGGCTACAGACAATTCATAATGTGAAACCAAGCCTTTGTTCGGTTCACCCTGGTCGGGCAAGAAGTGGAAGGAAGAAACAAAACGTTCACTACCCAAGTCGATAGTCAGTAAATCACCGTCGACAAAACAAATGGTCTTCTCGTTACGGTCGGAAGCAAAGGCCGCCTCTTCCGGCTTCACACCGGAAAGGGTGAAAGGAAGGCTTTGCATCTGAGTGGTCGGTATTGCTTCAAAAAGTTGGTCGGCATTCTCACCGGCATCATACACTCCAATGTTGTTGATGCACAGCGGCCCACGCGCATCGGTAATACGGATGCGGATACCGTCGGAAACAACGGAAGAAAAACGCAACAGGCGCTTGTAACCAATAGTTGTGGTTTCTTCGTTCAGGACAACAGGCTGCCAGTCACCCGAAGCGTCACGATATTCCACAGTAAAAGCTTTCACACGCTGGCCCAAAGGAATATATTCCTGCAACAGCATACGGTTCATCCTCGTCGGTGAAGAGAAAGAGAACGTAATGTCGGCCGTCGTCACACTGTCGGCCGTAGCCCAATAGGTGTCGTAATCGTCATCCGTCAAAGCTGAAGCCACATAATCGCCACCGCGCTCATCACTTACCTGAGGAACTATTCTGGCTACCAGGTTTGTTGCCAGTTCCTTCTGTATCATCTGATGGAAACGAACAGCATTGGCCGAGTCGACCGGATGTATCAATCCATCCCTGTCTACCGGGAAATTCAGCAACAGCGTTGCATTATGTCCCACACTGCGATAATAGAGATCAACCAACTGTTCGGGAGTCTTTACGAGACTATCCTGTTCGGGATGATAGAACCAACCCGGACGGATGGAGACATCGCATTCGGCTGCCACCCACTGGTTGCCATCTACATGACCATACTGAAGCTGGTAACTCTTGTCGTAACCGGGATATACTTCACCCTTACGGAGGAAAGACCAGTTGGTGGCACCGGCAAAACCCTTTTCGTTGCCCACCCACCGGCAACCGGGACCGCCGTCGGAGAAGACGACTGCCTGCGGCTGTATACTGTCCAGCATCTCGTAAATGCGAGGATAATTGTAGTAATTACGACGGTCGATGGTACGCGTCTCCTTAGCTCCGCCATACCATCCGTCTCCACCATTGGCGCCATCGAACCAAACTTCGAACACTTCACCATAATTGGTCAACAAATCACGCAACTGAGCATAGAAATAATCCAGATAGGCAGGAGTACCGTAATTGGCCTGATGACGATCCCAGGGCGACAGATAAACAGCAAACTTCAATCCATATTTCTTGCAAGCTTCAGACAATTCGCGCACGACATCTCCTTTACCATCTTTATAAGGACTGTTTGCCACACTGTAGTCGGTGCCGGCAAACGGCCAAAGGCAAAATCCATCGTGATGCTTGGCCGTAAGAATGACTCCTTTCATTCCTGCTGCCACCAAAGTTTTGGCCCACTGTTCGCAATCCAGACGAGAAGGATTGAACACCTCCGCCGGTGTGTCACCATATCCCCACTCACGGTCGTTGAACGTATTCAGACCAAAGTGAATAAAAGCATAGGTTTCCATCTTCTGCCATTCCACCTGCTTAGGCTCAGGAATAGGAAGAATAGGATCGGGAGCCTTGACATGCGTGGAAGAACACGCCGACATCACAACTGATAAAGATGCGGAAAGCCATAAGGCCGATAGAAGTTTGTTGTTTTTCATAAAACAAGCATTTATAGGTTAATAATCAATCGTTTTCATTTAAAACGAGCGTCCGCCTACCAGCAATGGACATTTTAGACCACGGAGTAACCGAAGTCCAAAGCGCAAGGTCGGCAATACCGGCAGGATAGGACTCCCCACCCCGAAGATCTTCCTCCAGAGCTTTCAGCATCACATAGTCCATACCGCGATGATGGGTATCCACTTCGAGCGCTTCCCGCCCCCATTGTTTCCAGTAAGAATGCTCATAGCGGTCGATATAAGCATCGTCCGGTTCCCAAGATTCATCAGGACTGGTTCCTTCCACATAAATCATCCGCCGGTCACCATTCCAGATGCCACGCGTACCCTGTATCTCAAAGTCGAGGCTACGAGGACGGGGCAAGGTCGTATCATGCGTCAGCGAAATCAGTACTCCCCGTTCCGTTTCCAACTGAGTAACGACTACATCGCCCAACGTTATCTTCACATCGGAATTTCCTCCCAAATCACGAATACGCTGCATCAAACCGGCTGGCTTAGAAGCAAAAGAAGTCACATACTTAAAACGGTCGGTACGTCCGATACCGGCAATCAAACACAGCGGTGCCAAGCCATGTGTAGGATAAAGATCACCATTTTCTTCCTGATAAAACTGGCTCCGCCAGACGCTTTCCGTTTTATCACGGTTTCCCAATGTCCCGTCATCATCCAACAACATACGGCGCAGGTCATGACGATACCCACCACGCATATAGACTATCTCGCCCAATACACCAGCACGAACCAGATTATAAATGGACAGATTCTCACGCATGAAAAGCGTATTTTCCAACGGATAGACTCTACGCCCTGTACGTTCGGCCAATTCGATCAGCGGCTTGTACTCATCCAGATACAATCCGCCCTTTATCTCCAAAGCAACATCAGCTCCATGCTCCACGCAATGGATAGCATGCTGCACATGACACTGCCACGGAGAAGCTACAAACACCAAAGCAGGCATCTGCTCCTCCAGCATATTCAGATAGTCACTGTCTCCCCTATTATAACAGGCCACATCGGTCATACCCACATCCGACACACCGGGATCTGCAAAAGCCTCCAGGCGGAAAGCAGGAATATGACGTAACAGGCGGAGCAGCTGCATCCCCCTATACCCCATGCCTATGAATGCCGTCTTTATCATATCTTCGTCATCCGTTCATATCTTTTCCGCGTCAATACAGGAAAAGTGTGTCAAAGATAAGAAGTTTTTGCAACATACACCAAAAGATTTGTATCTTTGCCCGAGCCAAAAACAAGATTATTCACTTAAAACAAGATTTTATAAAGAATATGGAAACAAACAAGTACATTACTGTAGCTTACAAGCTATATGCCATCGAAGACGGAGAACGCGATTTCACAGAAGAAGCCACCACAGAACATCCATTTCAGTTCATTTCTGGGCTGGGACTGACTCTTGAAGCTTTCGAAAACCAGCTGAAAGACTTGAATGCCGGCGATAAATTCGACTTCACCATCGCTTGTACCGAAGCTTATGGAGAATATGACGAAGACCATGTCATCGATTTGCCCAAGGATATCTTCCTTATTGACGGAAAATTCGACGAAACACGTATTAAGGAAGGTGCCATTGTCCCCCTGATGACTGCCGAAGGCCAGCATATCAACGGAAGCGTTGTAGAAGTGAAAGACGATGTAGTAGTGATGGACATGAACCATCCTCTAGCCGGATGCGACCTGAATTTTGTGGGGGAAGTTGTAACCAACCGTCCGGCAACCAACGAAGAACTCGCAGAAATGGCCCGCATGATGAGCGGCGGTTGCGGAGGCGGATGCGGAAGCTGCGGAGGCGGATGTGGCGATCATGATTGCGGCTAAGGCTGCTGCCACTAATCAATGAAGAACTAAAAATGAAGAATGAAGAATTCCTGAGTGTCCCTTTGTTTTGAATACACAAATAGGAAATTCTTCATTCTTCATTTTTAATTCTTCATTTATTTGTCATGATATCCAGCACCAGTTTGTCTGTTTCATTCATGCCCTGCGATCCAATTCTAGTCAGATTGCGGATACTTTGATCTACATCTTGATCGATAATACCCTCCACAGAAGTAACACATCGATTTTCCATTGCCATGATAGCAGAGAGCACTGCGGTAGATACACCCGTAGTCACTTTCAAGGCACAACTGGGCTTTGCTCCGTCGCAAATCATGCCCGTCAGATTGGCTATCATGTTTTGTACTGCATAAGTGATTTGCTCATATGTACCTCCCATCAACCAGGTAATGCCACAACTAGACCCCGTAGCAGCTACCACACAACCACACAAGGCAGACAAGCGTCCCAAACTCTCCTTGATATAAATAACTGTCAGATGACTCAGCATCAGAGCACGAATCAACTCTTCTTCCGACTTCCCGTTTTCTTCGGCATAAACAACAACAGGAAGCGTAGCCGAAATTCCTTGATTTCCACTTCCTGAATTGCTCATCACTGGTATCATGGTTCCTGCCATGCGTGCATCACAAGCCCCCGAGGTATAAGACAATATATGTGAAAAGACACTGTCGCCCATGACTTTATGCTCATAAGTTCCACGAAGCATTTTTCCCAAGCCATGCCCATAATTACCAGTAAAGGACTGTTCTGCAGCGGCTTTGTTCAAACGAGCCGTATCAAGAATGAAACGGATTTCATCCAATGGTGCAGTCATAGCAAAATCATAAACCTTACGTAAGGTCAGATCTGGTACGGTGTTTTCTTCTTCTTCAGCAGAAGCTGTCTGTTTATCAAGCAAAACGTCACCGTTGTGTGACACATAAACAAACGAAGTATGCCCACCAGCAATGATAGCTGTCGAACGGTCTGAACCAGCTTCACAGCATACTTCTATATACAATTTCTCATCGATATTTGGCTTCAGGGCAATCGATATACGTTTTTCATCAATAAAACGTTTGCCTGCTTCTACTGCTTCGGGCACACTATCTTTCAATACCTCCAACTGATACTCCGATTTTCCAATTAAGGCCCCCAAAGCTATGGCAATGGGTAAACCTATCATCCCTGTACCTGGAATACCTACACCCATCGCATTTTTCAGAATGTTCGCACTAAGCCATACACTTACCTTTTCAGGTTTCACGCCCAATGTCTCTGCCGCCTTAGCTACGCACAAGGCAACGGCAATAGGTTCCGTACATCCGATAGCCGGAACCACTTCCCGTTTCACAAGAGCTATAATCTGTTGTCTTTCTGCATCGTTTATCATTGTGTCACGAAATTTAAGTCCCTGCAAAGGTAGAAAAAACGTTTTATTAAACAAATAGTCAGAAAATATAAAATATCAAACAAGATTTCATTTAATTCGAAAAAGAACCGTAACTTTGGCAACGATATTATTCATAGAATAAAATTAAAACACATGAAGTATTTTCTATTATCCCTACACCTATTGTTTACATTCATACTGTTTTCTTGTATACAGGATGAGGCTCCGAATACCGAGGCAGACATCGAATCGGTCAGTCTACCGGGCGATGTACTGATCCGTTCTGTGGAATTTGATGCAATTACAGACGGAGCGGATGGAAAGATTTATCCCATCATATTATACGTAAAAAAAGGCACAGACATAAGCCATCTGGCACCCGAATTTACACTGACCCCTGGTGCTACCATCATGCCAGCGAGTGGAACTGTACTGGATTTTAATACGGCCCAGAATTACATCGTTACTTCGGAAGACGGAGAATGGCAACGCAAATATCGTATAGAAGTGACTAGTACCGGTTTCACCAGTACCCAATACGATTTTGAAAATGCCCGCTTGGGAGGAAACGGAAAGTATCACATTTTTTATGAAACAGACCAAATGGGAGTAGAAACAATGACATGGGCCAGCGCAAATCCCGGTTATGCATTGACAGACTACACCATTACGCAACCTGAAGAATTCCCAACCTACCAATCGACTGAAGGACGAAACGGCAGCAAATGTGTAAAATTGGTAACTCGAAAAACGGGTTCACTGGGCAGTAGCGTAAACATGCCTATCGCTTCAGGAAACTTATTTATTGGTTCATTCAAGTTAGCCAGCGCTTTGACCAATGCACTGAAAGCAACCCAATTCGGTATACAATTTGATCAGATTCCTACATTCCTACACGGATATTATAAATTTAAGGCAGGCGATACGTTCTATGAACTGGATACCAGTGCAGAAGACAAACTGAAACCAGTACCCGGACGTAAAGACATTTTTAATATATACGCAGTCTTCTATGAAAGTACTGCAGACAGACCAGTATTGGACGGAACAAACATCCTGTCCGAAGATAACGAACAAATCATTTCAGTAGCACAAATCACTGATGCCAAAGAAACCGACGAATGGACAGAATTCAATCTTCCCTTCAACCTGCGTGAAGGAAAAAGTATTGATGCGACCAAACTGAAAGATGGGAAATATCACCTTACCATCGTCTTCGCTTCCAGTATCCGTGGAGATTATTTTGAAGGAGCCCCTGGAAGCACATTATATGTCGATGAAGTAACACTTGAATATGAACAAAATGAAACAAACCAATAAAGAAATGAGAAATCATAAAATCCTGTGGCTTATAGCAAGCCTTATACTGACAGCTACCTGTCGGCTACAAGCACAAGAAGACCGCAATCGCGGTATCATACAGTCTGCACTTTATGGTTTGGAATATGAAGTCAAAGCAGGCTTCAACATTGGAGGAACTTCCCCTATTCCACTTCCACAAGAAATACGTGCATTAACAGGTTATTCCCCAAACATCAATTTCTCCATCGAAGGAGATATTATCAAATGGCTAGGAAAAGAAAAGGAATGGGGAGTTATCCTTGGTTTACGCCTTGAGAACAAAGGAATGGAAGCCGAAGCTCGTACTAAAAATTACAGTATGGAAATCATAGGTAGTGGCGGAGAACGAATGAAAGGAAACTGGACAGGCATGGTAAAGACAAAATTCCGTGCTTCTTACTTCACGATTCCCGTATTGGCTGCATGGAAAGCTAATCCACGCCTACGTTTTAATTTCGGTCCCTACTTCTCCATTATGACAAATGGAGACTTTGCGGGTTATGTATTCGATGGTTATCTGCGTGAGGGTGATCCGACAGGCAATAAGGTGGAATTTGAAGGTGAAACGACTGCCCCTTATGATTTCTCTAACAACCTCCGCCATTTTCAATGGGGAATACAAGGAGGAGTCAGCTGGCGCGCATTCAAACATCTCACTGTTAATGCAGATTTGACTTGGGGACTGAACGATGTCTTCCAAAAAGACTTCCAGACCATTACCTTTGCAATGTATCCCATCTATCTGAATGCCGGCTTCGGATATGTCTTCTAATGACAAAAGACGGCTTACATCTCACTAAACAATAAAAAGAGAATGTGTCAAAACTCCCTCTACCATTATCACTTCACTGAAGAAGTAATAAGATTGGGAATTTTGACACATTCTTAAAATGAACTAGATAATACCAGTTTATTTAGACGACTGGGGCTTAATAAATTCAGAAAAAGAACCTACCGCCAAATCCAAACCTATATCAAATGAGGAAGTAGCTTCCCATATCTGCTCAAATTCCGTCAAACTCTGAATGCCCAGCAATCCTTTTAACAAAGGAAGGAGAGGAGCAGATTGACCGAAAATTTCGATTTGCATGTCTGCCAACATCGTCTCTAAATCAGGCAATAGAGGAAAAACTGCCGGCATAAGGATATCAAACAATTCCTTATCTACCGATACATACATATTCTCCAAAGTCTGTCCATCTTCAAAATTAGCATTGTCAATCCGATGAACTAAAGGAAAACCATTGAATACATACCCCATCAGTTTTTCCATATCAGCATCAGATATTTTAGTAATATCAAGTTTAGACAAGATGCTATCTCCACCCATTTCGGTTAAAAGGCTAGCTAAAAGCTGTTTTACTTCAGCTCCGCTCATTCCCTTCAAAGATTGTATCACACCGGTAATAACTGTAGGGTCCATTCCTCCTTCACCACCCTGGTCTGCTACAGCCTGTGCAATGATATTAGGAATATCCAATACAACATAAAGATCATTATCCGTTACATACCAATAAGCCAAATTAGCCGATGACGTATTCCACTTCAATCCGTCACGTGAAGGCAATGTACTTCCAAGAATAGCCTGCATGATGCCTCCCATATCCATTTCCGGAGTTTCTGCCGCATATTCTGCAACAATAGAGCCATCTGCATTGAAAGTCACATGATTCAGCAGCTGGGTCATAAAATAAGACAAAGCTGTTGTTCCTACAGTTGTGATATTTCCCGTTGCCAGGCCAGGATTATTGCCATCAGAACTATAGTCAGACTCCCAATTGATGTGGCAAGGCGCATAACGGAACCAATCCTGACTGTCCAGCACGCCATCAGCGTTCCGGTCAAAATACTTATCTGTATAACTAGCGTCACACAAAGTCCAAGTACGAACCAACGTTCCTTCGGCAGTCGTACTTACTGTTACAGAAGCTTTACCATCCAAAGTAATAGAACCGTTTACATCGGCTTTCATTGAATTAAGCAACGTACGCGTAAGAGGCATTTCATAAGTTCCCTGAAAACGGAATGAACCATCTGACTGCTCAGCAACTGAAACATCTACTTTAACTTCATTCCAACCTCTGATAGCGTTCGTCAATGTCAGCACACCGGTTTGTGCATCACTCATGGTAAGAGAAACGCTAGCATCGGACATTTTTTGAGAATTCAAAGTCAACTCCAGATTATCTGCCGAAATGGTTTCGGTCGGCAATTTCTGCCAGCTTGGCTCTTCATCGTCACTACAGGCTGTAAACAATCCTAACGAGCAAGCCCAGAAGCACAAATAAAACAAACTTTTTTTCATTGCAAAAAACGTATTTAAGTTAATAATATGTTTCTAAAGACTTTCTATAGTCCATTTTTATTCAAAGTGCAAAGAAACAGGTTTTAAACGATTTACACAAGCCCATTTTATTAAAATAAATATTCCATTTTTAAGATGGGAACCAACATTACAAACAAAGGAAAAGAAAGATTGCCAAGAAACAAAAGCAAAAATTTGCATCTTAAAAAAGTATTCTCTACTTTTATCAGCCTCAAAAGCACACGGAAGTACAGTAAACGAAATGACAACTTTTTAAAGCAAACTGACTATGTTCAACTCATTCGGAAACATCCTGCGCCTGACCAGCTTCGGCGAGTCGCACGGCAAAGGTATCGGAGGTGTCATCGACGGATTTCCCGCAGGCATCACCATCGACATGGATTTTATACAGAAGGAACTGGATCGCCGCCGCCCTGGACAATCAGCCCTCACTACTCCACGCAAAGAGGCCGACAAAGTGGAATTCCTCTCAGGTATCTTCGAAGGCAAGTCGACAGGCTGCCCCATCGGGTTCATCGTGTGGAACGAAAACCAGCACTCCGGCGACTACGACAACATGAAAGACGTCTACCGCCCCTCGCACGCCGATTATACCTACAAGACCAAATATGGCATCCGCGACCATAGAGGTGGTGGACGTTCGTCGGCCCGCGAAACTATTTCGCGTGTAGTGGCCGGTGCACTGGCCAAGCTGGCATTGCGGCAGCTGGGCATACGCATAACGGCCTATACCTCACAAGTGGGTCCCATCCGACTAGAAGAAAACTATACGGCGTATAACCTGGAGCTGACCGAAACAAATCCCGTCCGCTGCCCCGACCCTGAGAAGGCCAAAGAAATGGAACAGCTCATAGCCGAAGTAAAAGCCGAGGGCGACACGATAGGCGGCGTCATCACCTGTGTCATCACAGGATGCCCCGTGGGATTGGGACAGCCGGTGTTCGGCAAGTTGCAGGCTGCCCTGGCATCGGGCATGCTGAGCATCAACGCCGCCAAGGCCTTCGAGTACGGCGACGGTTTTAAAGGGCTGAAAATGAAAGGTTCGGAACAGAACGATGTGTTCTACAACAACGCCGGACGCATCACCACTCATACCAACCACTCGGGCGGCATACAGGGAGGCATCAGCAACGGGCAGGACATCTATTTCCGCGTAGCCTTCAAACCCGTAGCCACCGTGCTGATGGAACAGCATACGGTAAACATCGACGGTGTGGACACCACGCTGAAAGCCCGCGGACGTCACGACCCTTGCGTACTGCCGCGTGCCGTACCCATCGTAGAAGCCATGGCTGCACTCACCATCCTGGACTTCTACCTGATAGACCGGACGACACAACTGTAAGCGAGAAAACGTATTAAAACGAACTTTCACCACAGATTACCCGGATTTTCACAAATGCTCCGAACTTGTATACTGAGATTCAAAAAACAATCTGTGAAAATCGGAGTAATCTGTGGTGAGTTCAAATACACCTTATATATATAATGTATAACCTTTCATTCATATTCCTCTTCCACTTATGATCAGAACTTATATCTCCGAAAACGAACCCCGCATGCTGGACGAATTGTTCAGCCTCATCCGCATTCCCAGTATCAGCGCCAAGCCCGAACACCACGACGAAATGTTGGCCTGTGCCGAACGCTGGCGCCAACTGTTACTCGAAGCCGGTGCCGACGAAGCCATGGTGATGCCCTCGCAGGGCAATCCGATGGTGTTTGCCCAAAAGACGGTAAACCCCAAAGCGAAAACCGTCCTCATCTACGCCCACTATGACGTGATGCCTGCCGAACCGCTGGAATTATGGAAAAGCGCCCCCTTTGAACCCGAAGTACGCGACGGCCACATCTGGGCCCGTGGTGCCGACGACGACAAAGGACAGTCGTTTATCCAGGTAAAAGCATTCGAATACTTGGTAAAAAACGGTCTTCTGACGCACAACGTGAAATTCATTTTCGAAGGCGAAGAAGAAATAGGCTCGCCCAGCCTCGAAGCTTTCTGCCAGGAACACCGCGAACTGCTCAAGGCCGACATCATCCTCGTGTCGGACACCAGCATGCTGGGCGCCGACCTGCCCTCGCTGACCACCGGCCTGCGCGGACTGGCCTACTGGGAAATCGAAGTGACGGGACCCAACCGCGACCTGCATTCGGGTCACTTCGGCGGAGCAGTGGCCAATCCCATCAACGTGCTGTGCCAGATGCTGGCCCGCGTAGTGGATGTCGACGGCCGCATCACCGTCCCCGGCTTCTACGACGACGTGGAGGAAGTGCCGCAGGCCGAACGGGACATGATAGCCCACATCCCCTTCGACGAAGAGAAATACAAGGCCGCCATCGGGGTAAAGGAACTCTTCGGCGAAAAAGGTTACAGCACACTGGAACGTAACAGCTGCCGCCCGTCGTTCGACGTTTGCGGCATTTGGGGAGGTTATACAGGCGAAGGTTCGAAGACGGTACTGCCGTCGAAAGCCTATGCCAAGGTGTCTTGCCGCCTTGTTCCCCACCAGGACCACCACAAGATTTCACAGCTGTTTGCCGACTACATCCAGAGCATTGCCCCCGCTACGGTACAGGTAAAGGTAACGCCCATGCACGGCGGACAGGGCTATGTCTGCCCCATCACACTGCCCGCCTATCAGGCTGCCGAGAAAGGATTTGAGAAAGCGTTCGGACGAAAGCCGCTGGCCGTGCGCCGCGGCGGAAGCATTCCCATCATCTCGACCTTCGAACAGGTGCTGGGTATCAAAACGGTACTGATGGGATTCGGACTGGAGAGCAACGCCATCCACTCACCCAACGAAAACATGCCGCTCGATATCCTGCGCAAAGGCATCGAAGCGGTGGTCGAATTCCACTTGAATTACGATTAAACAGACACGTCAAGCATCGAACGGCTTACGGAAGGTACAACCATTGCGCCACTCGGAGCAACCGTAAGCCGTTTTTCCTTTGATAATGGTACCCTTTCCGCACAAGGGACACGGATGACCCACCCATTCATCGGCCAGTACCGCAGGAGCCGGAGCTGTTCCGGCATTGGCAGCCTCGGCCTTCTTCTTGCGGAGAGAACGTTTGCGAGGTTCCTTCTTCGGCAGGTCGTCGGAAGCGGAAGTATTGCGCGTAACCTTACTCGCTATAGGAGGCGCCTGTACCGTAATGTGGCGGTTGCTGTTATCCGACAGGACACTGGTCACAATTTCGGCCACCATCTGCTTCAGTTCTTCCAAGAAACGAGAGGCATCATACGTGCGGCGCTCAATCTCGCGCAGTTTCTTCTCCCAGATACCTGTCAGTTCGGCACTCTTCAACAATTCTTCGTGAATGGTCTGAATGAGCTCCACTCCTGTAGGAGTAGCTATCAGGTTTTTCTTCTCCTTACGGATATAGTTACGTTTGAACAAGGTCTCGATAATGGCAGCACGGGTAGAAGGACGGCCGATGCCGTTTTCCTTCAGGGCGTCGCGCAGTTCATCGTTGTCCACCAGTTTACCGGCGGTTTCCATGGCACGAAGTAGGGTGGCTTCGGTGTAAGGGCGCGGAGGTTGTGTCCATTTCTCCACGAGTTCGGGTACGTGGGGACCACTCTCTCCCTTGACGAAGGCAGGCAACACACGGTCTTCTTCGCCGTTCTCCTTATTCCCCTCATCGCCGTTTCCTTCCTGAGTGGCGGCATTGACCGTGAACACCACTCGCCAACCAGGATCGAGTATCTGCCGGCCGGATGTCTTGAACTCCACGCTATCCGCCTCGCCCATGACGGTCGTAGTCGAAAAACGGCAGTCGGGATAGAACACGGCGATGAAGCGGCGGGCAATGAGGTCGAATACCCGTCGTTCTACATCGGTGAGGTTGACCGGCGGTTGGCCGGTAGGAATAATGGCATGGTGGTCCGTGACCTTCGAATTGTCGAACACTTTCTTCGACTTCGTCAGGGTGGTTCCCTCCAGCGGCGCGGTCCAGGTCTCATAGCCTCGCAACCCCTTCAGGATGGAAGGGCATTTGGGATAGATGTCATCGCTCAAGAAGGTAGTATCTACACGAGGATAAGTAGTGACCTTCTTCTCGTAGAGCGACTGGATAGTTTTCAGCGTGTCGTCGGCCGAGTAGGCAAACTTCTTGTTGCACTCCACCTGCAGGGAGGTCAGGTCGAACAGACGGAGCGGCGCTTCCCGGCCTTCCTTCTTCGTCACAGAGGTAACGGTAAACGGCACATCCTTGATGCGTGCCAGCAGCTCCTCGCCTCTCGCACGGTCTGTTATGGGATCTATACCGCGGTTCTCTTCCTCCTTCTTGGGCTTCTTGCCGGCGGCCAGGGCTTCCTTCTGCTTCTCTGCTTCCAGTGCCAGCTCTTCGTCGCTCTTGCGGATGAGGGCCGAGAAAGTAGTATCGCGGTAAACGGTATTGAGCACCCAGTATTGCTTGGGCACAAAGTTCTGAATCTCCAACTGACGGTTCACGATAAGGGCCAGTGTAGGCGTCTGCACCCGCCCGATGGAAAGCACCTGGCGGTTCTGCCCGTATTTCATGGTATACAGGCGCGTGGCATTCATGCCCAGCAGCCAGTCGCCGATGGCACGGCTCAAGCCCGCTTCGTACAGAGGTTGGAAGTCGGCAGCATCCCGCAGGTTGGAGAATCCTTCGCGGATGGCTTCTTCGGTCAGTGAAGATATCCACAGGCGCTTCACTGGGCATTTGGCTCCAGCTTTCTGCATCACCCACCGCTGGATGAGCTCTCCCTCCTGGCCGGCATCACCGCAGTTGATGATCATGTCAGCCTTCTGCATCAGCCCCTCGATGACGTGGAACTGGCGTTCGTAGGTAGGATTACTGATGAGTTTGATACCGAAGCGGGGCGGTATCATGGGCAGGCTGCCCAGGCTCCACGTCTTCCAGCTCGGCGTATATTCATGCGGCTCCTTCAGCGTACAGAGATGGCCGAACGTCCAGGTCACCTGGTATCCGTTTCCTTCGATATATCCGTCCTTCTTGTCTCTGGCACCCAGCACCTCGGCTATGTCTCGCGCCACGGAGGGCTTCTCGGCTATGCAAACTATCATGCGTTTCTCGTTTTTACAGGCTGCAAAGATACGAATTAGTCGTGAAATATGATATGGATGTTGAAAAGTTCGGGGAGGAAGTTTCACGCCTTCACGGGCTGCCCATTGCATTGATATTCAGGTCTATGTGGTGAAACATACACTCCTTTCACGCGATGCGATGTTTCACGGATGTGCTAAAATCGTACACGGATATGCCAAAATCGTACAGAACGGAACGGTGAGGGATGGTGCTTGCTTTCACGCTGTATCTTTCACGCGACAGGGTGTGAAACTTCACGTGAAGGATGTATCTTTCACAACATTCGGCTGGTTATCAATTGCTTGCAGGCGCGTGAAGGCGTGAAGGATGCTACGGACAAATCATTTCTTTATCGTCATTCCGGCCTTGAGACGGGAGTCGGGATAACCTTTTTTTGTGTGTATTGAGGGTGTGCCAAAAAGAGAAACGACTTGCATGTTGCCCTGTCATCCTGAGCATCGCGAAGGATCTCCCGCCTATTCTCGTGAAGGGGAGATGCTTCACTACCGTTCAGCATGACAGAATGATAACGTCCCTGCATGTTGATACACCCTTAGGATACAGGGTATGTTTAAGCGCGGATTACGCGGATTACGCGGAGGAGGCATTCTGCACTTGTATCTGTCATCCCGTTGTTTCTATCATTCCCGTTGTATCTGTCATTCCCGTTGTATCTGTCATTCTGGTTGTATCCGTCATTCTTGTAGTATCTGTCATCCCCGTTGTATCTATCATTCCCGTTGTATCCGTCATTCCTGTAGTATCTGTCATCCCGCACTTGATGCGGGATCCATGTGTATGCATCGGAAAGAAGGCTGCGTTGCAACCTGACGATACGCTTCGTGAGGGTGTAAGACCGTACGGCGTGAGGAGGTAAGGCCGTGCTTCGTCAGCAGGTGTGGGAGTATGGCGTTAGGGTGTATGTACTGGATCCCGCATCGAGTGCGGGATGACAATTCCTTGTCATATCCTACTTTCGCCGGCTAAAGAGGGACTTTAGCGGGACAAACAGGGACTTTAGCGTGCTAAACAGGGACTTTTCAATTCCCCGGTTCGACATATTTATCCCAGATATAATGCAGGGGACTCAGCAGCCGTGCGGTCAGGCTCCGTTCGTCCGTCAGCACCTGGGCGGTACCGGCCAGCTCGCCGCCGAAGCGCAAGGACTTGCCGTAAGACGTGCGCAGGTCCTGCGGCAGGCTGACGGTGACGGTGTACATGCCTTCCTCGTCGGGCAGCAGGGAAACGGACTGCACCGTCCCGGTCAGGAAACCGAACTCCATGTAGGGATAGCCCGCCACGCTGATGTTCACCCGCAGGCCCGGCTTCACCTTGCCCGACCCTTCCGGGGGCAGCTTTATCTTACCGATGACGGCCCCCATGTCCCGGGCCACGACGGAGAACACCTTGTCGCCGCTGTTCACGTTCTGGTTCTTCTGCCACACGTTGTTGTAGGACAGGATGCCGGCAGCCGGAGAGACGAAGAGGCAGGCCAGTTCCCAGTCGCCGATGCTCGTCTTCAGTTCGTTGCAGGCGGTCTGCAGGGCGGTGCGCAGCGTGTTGACTTCCCGTTCCCGCTCCATGCGGGTTTGCAGGATGGTCTGCTTCAACCGGGCCTGCTGGATGCGGGCGTTGGAAAGCGAGGTCATCAGTTGCTCCGTGCCCTGCTGCTTGGCGAGCAAGGCCTGTTGCGCCTCCTCGTATTCGGCCTTGGCCGTCAGCCCGTCTTCGTACAGTCCTTTCTCCCGCCGGTGCACGGTCTCGGCTATCTCCGTCTGCCTGCCGTCCAGCACGACCTGCCGTTCCAGGTGGGCGATGTAGTTCCCGTATTCGGCCAGCTCCTCTTCGGTCGCCTCGATCTGGCGGTCATACAGGTTCAGCTCCAGGTAGTTCCGGTAGTCGGTCAGGCTCCGCAGGAAGGCGGCATAAGCGGCCTGTATGCTTCCCAGGGCCGGCCTGTCGGGGAAGCGTGCCGCCTGCACGCAGCTGTCCGTCAGGCGGAATGCGCGGAGCTGTTCTTTCAGTTCCCATACATCGGCCGTCCGGGCGGGGTTTTCCAGCACGGCGATCAGGTCGCCCGCATACACCGAGTCGCGGTCCGTGCGGTACACCTCTTTTATCTTGCCGCTGCCCCGTGCCACCATCCACACCGGCGGATGCTCGGTCGTCACGGTCACCGTGGCGTCCACCACGTCGGGATATTGGAAGAAGCACCCGCCGATGAACACCGCCGCCAGCACGCCGAAGAACACCGTGATGCCCCAGCGCACCAACGCGCGGGGCGGGCGGGTCAGTATCTCCTGCACCTCCTCGCTGCGCAGCTCTATGTCGTTTTCATTCTCCATTCTTCATTCTCCATTCTTAATTCTTCATTCTTAATTCTTCATTCTTCATTCTTCACTCTTCATTCAAGCGCGCCCGCGCGCGCTTATACCTCCAACTGGTTCTTCACCAGCCTGTAATATTGTCCTTCCTGTGCTATCAGCTGCTCGTGCGTGCCTTCTTCCGTGATGCGCCCGTGGTCTATCACCACAATCTTGTCCGCATGGCGCACCGTGCTCAGCCGGTGGGCCACCACGACCGACGTCCGTCCCCGGAAGAACGCCTGCAGGTTCTCCATGATGCGCCGCTCGTTGTTGGCGTCCAGGGCGTTGGTGGCCTCGTCGAAGAAGATGAACGCCGGGTCTTTGTACACCGCCCGGGCTATCAGGATGCGCTGCTTCTGCCCCTGGCTCAGCCCGTGCCCCTCGCTGCCTATCTTCGTGTCGTAGCGCAGGGGCAGCTCGTTGATGAAGTCCTCGATGCACGCCACCCGTGCCGCATGCCTCAGCCGCTCCCCGTCTATCCGCTCCTCGCCCGGCGCGATGTTGCCCGCGATGGTGTCCGAGAAGATGAAGCCGTCCTGCATCACCACCCCGCACCGCTGCCTCCACCGCCGGGGGCTGTACATCTCCAGCGGACTGCCGCCCACCGTGATTTGTCCCGCCGCCGGCGGATAGAAGCCCAGCAGCAACTTGACCAAGGTCGTCTTTCCGCTGCCGCTCATGCCCACGATGGCGGTCTGCTTGCCTGCCTCGATGTCCAGGTTGATGTTGGCCAGGGTCGGCGTCTCCGCCAGCGGGTCGTACTTGAAGCTGATGTCCTCCAGCCGCAGTCCCGCCCCTTGCGGAATTTCCTGTAACGGTTGGCGGGCGGGGTTCTCCTCGTCGGGCTTGTCGCGCACCTCGCTCAGGCGGTTCATGCTGAGGCGGGCGTCCTGCATGTCGCGGGCGAAGGTGATAAGCTCGTTCACCGGGCTGTTCAGCTGCCCGATGATGTATTGCACGGACATCATCATGCCCAGCGTCATGTCTCCCTGCACCACGAAGCTCGCCACCAGTCCCGTAATCATCACGTTCTTGGTCTGATTGATGAGCACCGCGCCCGAGTCCTGGTACTGCCTCAGGGCCAGGCTCCGGATGTTCACCCGGAACAGGCGCGCCTGTATGCGTTCCCACTCCCACCGCTTCTGCCGCTCGCAGGCGCTGAGTTTTATCTCCTGCATCCCCGTCACCAGTTGCACCACGCTGCTCTGGTTCGCGCTCTGCTGGGCAAAGCGCTTGTGGTCCAGCTCCGCCCGCTTCTTCATGAACAGCCACACGTAGCCGACGTACAGCGCGCTGCCCACCATGAAGATGCCGAACACCACCGGGCTGTAGAGCAGCAACACCAGCCCGAACACCACGATGTTGAACGCCGAGAACACCACGCTCAGGCTGCTGCCCGTCAGGAAGTCCTGTATGCGAGTGTGGTCGTTGATGCGTTGCAGGATGTCGCCCGTCATCTTCGTGTCGAAGTAGCCCATGGGCAGGCGCATCAGCTTGGCCAGGAAGTCCGATATGAGGGAGATGTTCACCCGCGTGCCCAGGTGGAGCAGTATCCAGCCGCGGATGAACTCCACCGCCGCGCTGCTGAAGGTCAGCGTCAGTTGCGCCACCAATACCAGCCAGATGAACCCCATGTTTTGGTTGTTGATGCCGAAGTCCACCACGCTTTGCGTCAGGAAGGGCAGCAGCAACTGGATGCAGCTGCCCAGCAGCAGCCCCAGTATCAACTGTCCGATGAGTTGCTTGTAAGGCCGCAGGTAGGAGAACATGAACAGCAGCCCCCGCCGGTTCCGCTCCCCCTCGTCCCCGTCATCCTCCTGCGCATAGAACTCCGGCGTCGGTTCCAGGAGCAGGGCGATGCCCGTGTCCTCCCCGTTCCGCTTCGCGCTGAGCCAGCACCGGCAAAACTCCTCTTGGGTATATTTCAGTTTCTCCGCCCCCGGGTCAGCCACCCACACATGTTTGTTGTCCATGCGATACACCACCACAAAATGCTGCTGGTTCCAGTGTACGATGCAGGGCAGCGGCGCTTCCCGCAACCGCTTGTAGTCTATCTGCACACATAGGCTCCGCAGCCCGATGCGTTCCGCCGCCTCGCTGATGCCCAGCATGGACACGCCCTCGCGGGTCAGAAAGCTCTTCTCACGCAGCCCTTCCAAGGAATAGCGTTTCCCGTACCAGGCGGCTATCATCCGCAGGCAGGTAGGACCGCAGTCCATCTGGTCGTGTTGGGTGTAATGGGGGAAGGATTTCATAACTACTCAATCAAATAAATAATCAATATCTTTGACTTCATAATAATGGGGAAATATTCTATTATTTGCAATGAGGATAGGAGTACTGAAGAACTTATGTTTCAGACACCATTCCTTCTGTTCTTTCAATATATCAACAATGAATTCTTCTTGTATAATCGTATTCTTTTTAGTTAATAAGTTATTCTTACTAATTGGGTATTTAGTTACATAGTTTAATAAGGTATCAATGAACATCTTTGGTTCATGTATATAAGATTGTACGAGCCCTTTTGCAATAATCAAGGATTCTGGATGTTTTTTTTCATCTAAAAGAAAGATTAATTTTAGATTAACCTCTTTTTTCCGTTTAATGATAGGTAATAAAGTCTGTAGTTCTTTTATACAAGGCACGCATATAGGACTAAACACCAACGTTAGCGTATCTTTTGCATTTTTATTACCTATGCAAATTCTATGATGCATTTCATTGAAATCTGCTATACATTTTGTTTGAGAAAAAGCGTACTGGATAATGTTATCATCAAATATTAGTTGATTGAATTTCTGTCGTAAAGCTATGTGTTGTTTAGAACTAACAATTAAAGGCTTAATAATCATATAAGTTGTCAATACAATTAAAACTTCCGCAACCAGACAAATGATAATATCGATAGAATAAAGTTCTTGAATGTCAATAGTTTTAAAAGTGCATAAACTTAAAATGAATAAGAACATAAATACCGCTTGGACAGATAAACAAAGAGTACACCATTTCTTTGCAACAAATTTTTGATAAGTAATAGAATAGCAAACATAGCCCAAACTCATAATTGACAAAATATTAATGGCAGTCCTTGCTACATCAAAAGGGAAAAAAAGTATTAATAATAATAAGGCTACAAAATAAACTACTCCCATATCAGTCCATGAAACGATGCCTAAAAAATAAGCATCTTTAAAGTCTAAAATGGATGAACAATCCACTTTGCTTTTCCCATTGTTTGCAGAACACAACCTTTTAACAAATATATTATACTTGTCTGTTTGTTGTATAAATAGAAAAATTGTCGATGTTACTCCAGCCAAAATCCCCACTAAATAGAAATAAAAGGACATCTCAGTTTCTTTTTTCATCCATAATAAGACTATAAATGTCAATAATAGACTAATAATAAAAAAAGGAAACTTTACATTTTCTACAAGGGTAACTAATTTATCCTTATAAGGGATATGTATGTTCACAGGTTTTTCATCAATCAAAAGAGCATTTCCATCCCACATCTTAATAAAATCTTCACGTGTAATGTTTTCAATGTTCCCATTTTCGTTTTTTATTTGCACATATTCGGATGTAACTTTATTCACAAATAAAAATAAATCCACATTTGTATAAACATGTACAAGACAAGGTAACGGTATCTTGAGCAATTCTTCATATCCAATGTGAACCGCATAACTGTCTTTATCCAGTCGTCTTAATATATATTGGAAAGCTAAAAAACTCGGGAAATCCGGATGTCTCTTCAATATACTATATAGAACAGGAGAATAAATTCCGTTATATTCTCGAACAATAATCTTCAAAATAGTTCGGACATTGTCCTTTATGATTTTTTTATGTGCATTCATTTCAACAGGAGCAAAAAATTTCAGAAGAAGAGACTTCTTTTCTAAGGAAGTCTCTTCAAAAACGTCAACTTCTTATGCATTACCACAATAAGATGTCGTAGAACAACTGTCGCAACACCAATAGCCCGAATGATCCGCAACTCCGGCCAAAGCTATAGACTTACTGACGTTGCACGCTACTGTGCCAGATTTTAAATTGTAATACCCGCAGGTACCACCACCTTTAACCTCTCTCATTTGTGATTTACTGAGAGCATTCAATCTGAATTTTTCAAATTTCATAGTCGTAAAAATTAAATTAAACATTGTTATTAGAAAATACACAAATACAATAATCAGAGTTCCTTGTCTGTATTTGCTTTTAAATAATTTCAACAGATCTATTTCAAGTACTTGTTCAATCTCTGCACGATTTCATTGCTACTCGGTCGTGGCGCGTTCCGTTCTACCAAATTACCTTTTTTATCAAAAACGAGGTAACGGGGAATGGAGGATAATTCGATTTGCCGTAGCATTTCACTGTTCTTTGAGTTTTGAATGAAATAGCAGGTAGGCAGCGAGGACAATCCCTCTTCCTCACACGCTTTCCGCCATTTCTCTTCCTCATCGTTATAGGACAGATAGACAAACACAACATCTTTGCCTGCATACTTTTCACGAAGCCGGATTGCCGGTTCCATTTCCGCCCTGCACGGGCCGCACCAACTTGCCCAGAAATCCACATAAAGAACTTTTCCCTTAAACAATTCCTTTATATCCGCGAAAGTCGTTTCCGTGCCTTGCAGGTCTTTCAGCACCAACTGGCCGGCATCTATATCTAAACGATATTGCCGAACCAATTCATCATGCAAGGTGCTGTCGCCGGTTATCTGTAGGTACTTATCCAGATAGGCATTCATGTCATCAACCCCGTAATCCTTACAGATTTCTCGCAAACAGTCTCCCAACAAACAGCGTTTCGCCCGTGGACCGAACTTTTTTGACGCTATCTCGTCAAACATAGTCCGAAAATCAGCATAGCCTCCATGGGAAGTAGTCACAACAGTAATATGCTGGCCTATGGCCACTGCATAATATTCTATCAGTTCCCGGAACGTGGGGTAATAAGTCTGTTCTTCCGTCAGGTCCGGTTCTATCTTGCGATAATAAGACGTGTCTTCCAGCATGCGATGTGTTTCATGGTCTTTCAAGCGAAGGCGGAACCGGTAACGTTCATACATAGCTTGGGTAATTAAGCCCTCCTGTAAGAAATCCTGTATGGTGTCCGTGTAAGCTTTCCGGTAAGCGGCATACATTGATTGAAGTGAATCCAACGGGCAGTAATCCGGCAGGAACTCCGTCCAATTCTGTTCACGAATCATCTTAATGTTTTGCGCTATCGTCAAAAAACTACTTCCAAGACACGTGCCTGCCTCTAAGTTGAGATGCGTGCGTCCTTGCCGCAATTGGTAATTCATGTTGTAAATACGGTTGCGTTCCGGATGGTGCTTGCTCTTCAACAGTGGATAGTCAAGGCTGTCTGTAGTCACACAAACGGTATCGCCCTGCAACAAAGGATAATAGATATACTCATGGTCACGATAGCTCAAAGCAAACTCTATGAAATCATTCGGACAACCTATTACCAATGTATCACGCAACGTATCCGGAGTATAGGTATGGTAGACGCCTGCACTGTCCACAAAGCTTACCTTGGGCATAGGTATATGAAACGAACCTATACCCGGTGTCTTGAATTTGGGAGGATTGTAGTGGTCGAAAATGATAGTAACAGAGTTAGGGACATAAGTATCAATCTTAGGACTAGAACAAGCCCCCACTAAAGTAACTAATAAAATACTGAAATATTCCAATCTCAATTTCATGAGTATAACCTCCTATATAAGTAGTTAACACCAATAATAGCCTCCTCCACTCGCTTCTATCAAAAACTTGGCCTGTTCTTCCGTTAGATTTGGGTGGACGGTCTGTGTTCTGGGAATAAACACGGTACACGTCTTATCATTTGTGCCACCTATCATTTTTCTCATTTGTCTTTTGGACAGCATTTTATCAGCCCAACAAATTAATTTTTTCATAATCCAATTCTTATGATATGCGTTACTTTCTAATGTTTTTCATAAAACTAGTTACAGAAAAGTTTTCGTATAAACACAAACTGTCCGATGTCTTATCCATAGAGTAGTGTCTTTTACAATAGATCCCTATCTGGCGATGTGACAATAACATCTCGGGCAGTTTGTTTTTACGATCATCGGTATTTCATGAGAGTTCAACTCTCACCACAAATCAATACCAACTTGCAGAGCTACAACTGTCGCAGCACCAATTACCACCTGAGGCCATCATTTGGGCTTGAGCTTTGCTCAAATTATAATGCACATGGCCACTTGGCGATTTTGCCGCACAAGTTCCAAAACCACCTTTGACGGCTCTCATCTCTTTTCTGCCAAGAGATTTGTCTTTGAAATAACTAAAATCTTTCATTTTTGTAGTTTTTTTTGTTAACAATAAGGCAAACATTCATTTGTTCCTTATGAACATTTTCCTATTAATTATAATGATACGTAACATTTTCATTCTCTTTAAAGTGAAAATTCTCCTTGCAGCCACAAACCGCCCGATACTACATCTATCTGATACCGTCCCTTGCCGCAAGCACTCAGGTCGATTTCCATACCTCCCATGCCGGTCTGCGAATAGATTTCTTCTCCGGTAACCGCGCGGGTAATGGTAACGGTGGCTTCTTCCGACAATTCGCTCAGGTCTATGCTGACTATCTTATTAGATAAGGTAGCGTAGGCGGTGGGTTGGAAGAGGGAGAAAGGATTCGCAGCTTCTTTTTTTATTACATAAAGTGGAATATCTTCCTCTTCGTCATCTGTTGCAATTGCGACTCTATTTTGGGATAAGTTCTGATTTTCTATCGTCCATAAAGGGATGCTACCCATCCATAAAGATACGAATGTTACGATTAGTGCTTTCATGATTGTACTACTCTTTAAAATTAAACCTTATCGTTGTTTTGATGTGATAAAGTTAATCGAATAAAAGCGGACAAAGTGTGGAAAATTCAGACAAAAAGTGTGGAAAAATTATGGATTATATGTTTTTCAGCAGGTCTTTCAACTCGATCTCGTCTTCGTTCTTAAACTTTCTTTTCAGCAGGGATTTTCGCTTTTTGTAAATGCCGCTGCGGTCTTTCTCCATGATGACAGAAATCTCCGTCGGGCTGAAATCGAAGAGATGAAGGCTGCAAAAATAAATTTCTTCTTCAACCAGTTCAGGAAATTTCTGGTTCAGACGGTCAATGATACCGCCCGTAAGCTGATTGATGGCTTCGAGCCACTCCCGCCGGTCTTTTTCCTCAAAACGTTCTTTATAGTCACAGAATTCCTTGTAATAGTTTAAAATATTCTGCAACTTTTGATATATCTTTGTTTGCGGCATCTGTTCTTGCAGCGTGTCAAAGTGGAACAAGGGATGTATTTCCTCAGTTTCTTCTATGCACTGTTGAGGTTCAGATACCAATACGGGAGAAGCAGTAGTTTCAGCCTCCACATGAGCTTGCATCTCCTTCAACAACAATTCTTTCAGTTGTTGTTGCGAAGTTCTCTCTTTTTTGCGGGCGCGTACAAACAGAACTATGACAATCAACACAAGTCCGGCAATCGCAGACATACAATAGTAAACAATATGCCAGACAGACTGTTGTTCCTGCCAATCGACGTATTCGTGTTCCGCCAATTGAACTTCCGTAGTCTGCATTTCTTGCTGATACAATTTCTCATTTCGGACACGCAGTTTCTCATACTCCAATGCCTTCTGTGCATTTTCTTGCTTTTCTGCAATGTCGCTCAACCGCATATAAGCTGCAGATCGGATATGTAATCGGGGCGATGCAAGTGCTTTATTAAAATAAAGAGAAGCGGAGTCATAAATACCCTGCCGATAAAAGCCTTCTCCGGTAAGAAGAAAGGCTGTAGACAGCATGGTAGTATCCTTTTGCTGTAAACTCAACGCAATCTTTGCAAACTGCAACGTTCGTTCTCCGTCACGCATGTAGCTATAAAGTTGACTTAAAGTAAGCGCATTACTACATTGGTAGGACGGATTGCCATAACGGGAAGCCCTTTCATAATTTTGCTGTAATCTTTGTTCCGCTTCTTTATAATACGATTTTCCTTGTCCTATCAGATAAAGACTTTGTCGTTCTACGGAAACCAGCCACAGCACCGTATCTTTCATCTGAATAGCCATCTGCTCGACTCTCTTATATAAGGAATCGGCTTGCCGATTGAGTCCTTCGCACTGATATATGTAGGCCATTCCGTTATAAACCCGTGCTAACAATCGCTTGTTCTTGACAGATTGCGCCAACTCTTCCGCTCGATAGTAAGCTGCCACGGCTTTACCACCGTCTTTTAGATAATTATAGAGTATGTATCCACGGGTATATTCACCCCGTGCTTCCCGCTGTTTGTCTCCGGTGCGCCGGAAGTAATCCACGGCTACCCGCAACAGCGAGTCATCCCGTTGCGGGATGTGGTTACGACATTCCGCCTCCACCGTGAGCAATGCATAGCGCATCCGCTCCTCCTTCGTGTCCAGTCGGGCAGGCGGAATGCCGCGCAAAAGGGTGAGGGCACTGTCCGGACGAATATAAAGGAGGCTGTCCGCATCCGCCAGGCGGCGGGTGTAGTCGATGTGCGTGCAGGCAGCGAAAGCCAGCAGCAGGAGGGGAAGGATGTAGGTACTCTTCATGGGTTATATTCCTTTCGGAATGCAAACTTACGAAAAAAAAGCGTTTTCCCGATGGAAGCCATCGCACAAATGAATTATCACCATCCGCACCGCTGCATCCATCGCCGGAGGCTACATAGTTCCAATGGGCTGCCATGGGAATTATTTCCCATTGCTAAAATACCTCATAGATGTAAAATAAAATCATTCTATTTCTCCCCATCCTGCCCGTCCCTGTTTTCAGCCCCCTTAAACTTCCCTTGGGGAATGTTTGAAACATAGAGGGGGAATGTTTGAAACATTCGGCCCTTATGTTTGAAACATAAGGCTCTTGAGATTGAACCCGGCTTTCAGACAGAAGAAAGGCAGCCTTTGCGGAAGTTTCTTCTTTGTAAATATAAATGTATAAATCCGATATAAATCTCCCCATAAAAAAAGAGTGCACCCCAAACGGATGCACTCTCCCACAAACAAACATAAACAGAATGCTGTCGGATTATTCGTCCAGCAGAATTTCCAAAATCTGGCAAGCTGCCTTGGCAACCGAAGTACCGGGGCCAAAGATAGCGGCTACACCAGCCTTGTACAGGAAGTCATAGTCTTGTGCGGGGATTACACCACCGGCAATCACGACAATATCCTCACGGCCCAACTTCTTCAGTTCGGCAATGATTTGTGGAATCAAAGTCTTGTGACCAGCAGCCAGTGAAGACACACCTACTACATGTACGTCGTTCTCGACAGCCTCACGAGCAGCCTCGGCTGGAGTCTGGAACAACGGTCCCATATCTACGTCGAAACCGCAGTCGGCATAACCGGTTGCTACTACCTTCGCACCACGGTCGTGACCGTCCTGACCCATCTTGGCAATCATGATACGGGGCTGACGGCCTTCCTTCTTGGCAAACTTCTCGCAGAGTTCACATGCCTTGGCGAAGTCTGCATCGCTCTTACTTTCTGATGAATACACGCCTGAAATAGTTCTGATTACTGCTTTATAACGTCCTACAACTTTCTCGCAAGCATACGAGATTTCTCCCAAAGTAGCGCGAACACGGGCAGCCTCAACAGCTAATTCCAGCAAGTTGCCCTTGCCTGTCTTCACACATTCGGTGATGGCATCCAGTGCCTTGTCCACTTCTGCCTGATTACGTCCTTCCTTCAGACGCTTCAGGTTCTCCAACTGTTCCTGACGAACAGCCGTATTATCAATCTCAAGGATATCAATCGGAGCTTCCTTCTCGAGGCGGTACTTGTTTACACCGACAATGGTCTGCGCACCACTGTCGATACGGGCCTGCGTACGTGCGGCAGCCTCTTCGATACGCATCTTGGGGATACCGGTTTCGATAGCCTTGGCCATACCGCCCAGCTTCTCGATTTCCTGGATGTGCTCCCATGCCTTGTGGGCAATCTCATTGGTCAGCGACTCTACATAGTAGGAACCACCCCACGGGTCAACGTTCTTACAGATATTGGTCTCTTCCTGAATATAGATCTGCGTATTACGCGCGATACGTGCAGAGAAGTCGGTAGGCAAAGCGATGGCCTCGTCGAGGGCGTTGGTGTGCAGAGACTGTGTATGACCCAGTGCGGCTGCCATAGCCTCGATACAGGTACGGCCTACGTTGTTGAACGGATCCTGCTCGGTCAATGACCAACCTGAAGTCTGAGAGTGTGTACGCAAAGCCAGTGACTTCGGATTCTTCGGGTTGAACTGCTTTACAATCTTGGCCCACAACATACGTGCAGCACGCATCTTGGCAATTTCCATAAAGTGGTTGGTACCGATAGCCCAGAAGAAAGACAGACGTGGTGCAAAGGCATCGATGTCCAGTCCGGCACCCACACCGGCACGGAGGTATTCCAAACCATCGGCCAGGGTATAAGCCAACTCGATATCTGCAGTAGCACCAGCTTCCTGCATGTGGTAACCGGAGATGGAGATGGAGTTGAACTTCGGCATCTTCTGCGAAGTATATTCAAAGATGTCGGAAATGATCTTCATGGAGAATGCAGGCGGGTAGATATAGGTGTTGCGCACCATGAATTCCTTCAGAATATCGTTCTGGATGGTACCGGCCATTTCTTCAAGCTTGGCTCCCTGCTCCAGACCGGCATTGATATAGAACGCCATAACGGGCAGCACGGCACCGTTCATCGTCATGGATACGGACATCTTGTTCAAAGGAATGCCGTCGAACAGTACCTTCATGTTCTCCAGCGAGCAGATGGATACACCGGCCTTACCAACGTCACCCACTACACGTTCGTTGTCGGGGTCGTAACCGCGGTGCGTAGCCAAGTCAAACGCTACAGACAAACCTTTCTGACCGGAAGCCAGGTTGCGGCGATAGAATGCGTTAGACTCTTCGGCCGTAGAGAAACCTGCATACTGACGGATTGTCCAAGGACGCAGGGTGTACATTACTGAGTACGGACCACGCAGGTAAGGAGGAATACCGGCAGCAAAGTCCAGATGCTCCATTCCTTCAAGGTCTTCTTTGGTATAAACAGGCTTCACATTGATGTGTTCCGGCGTCTTCCAATCAGCCTCAATGCCGTTAGCCTTCTGCCATTCAGCACCATTGACGGGCTTGAAATTGGCATATATATCTAAGTTTTTAAAATCTTTTCTCATCTTACTTCAAAAGTTTAGCGTTGTATTCTTTCAGTGTTTCCAGCACGTTGACACGAACATGGATGAAATTCTCGATACCGGCAGCCTTCAGTTCGTCCATGCAGGCAGGAGCTCCGGCAACGATGAACATAGCACGGCCATTCAAAGCCTTGAATGCGGGAACTGCATACTCGGCATATTCGTCATCGCTCGAGCAGAGTACTACAATGTCGGCCTTCGCAGCTACGGCAGCTTCAACGCCCTCTTCTACAGTAGAGAAGCCCAGGTTGTCCACCACTTCGTATCCGGCGCAAGCCAGGAAGTTACAAGAGAACTGTGCACGTGCCTGACGCATAGCCAAGTTACCAATCGTCAACATGAATGCTTTCGGACGCTTGCCGGAAGTTTCAGTCTGCAGACGCAGAGCCTCGAATTCGCTGGCGGCACGGTCGAAATTCAAAGAAGGAACATCCTTTTCGCAAGTATCATGGTGCCCGCCACCACAGCAGCAAACAGCTTCCAACGGACGCTTTTCGCCAGCCAGCTCGGTGAAGTTAGGATACTGGTTGGTACCCAACAGAATCTCCTTACGCTTGGCCACAGCTTCGTGACGAGCCTTGTTGCTGGCATTCACAGCTCCCTGTACCTTGCCGGCCTTCACTGCTGCATAGAAACCACCTTCATCCTCAACAGCCAGGAACAAATCCCAAGCCTGCTTGGCAATGGACACTGTCAAGTTTTCAATATAATAGGAACCGGCAGCTGGATCAATCACTTTGTCGAAATGAGATTCTTCTTTCAGCAACAGCTGCTGGTTACGTGCCAAACGTTCAGAGAAATCATTCGGAGTCTCGTATGCCTTGTCGAAAGGAACCACCGTCATAGAATCAACACCTGCAAGAGCGGCACTCATTGCTTCAGTCTGCGTACGGAGCAGGTTCACATACGAATCAAAAACTGTCAGGTTGAAAGAAGATGTTTCAGCATGTATCTTCATCTGGGCAGCACACTTACAGTCGCCTTCGGCCAGATACGAATTCACGATATCGGCCCACAACATACGTCCAGCGCGGAACTTGGCAATTTCCAAGAAATAATTGGAGCTGATACCAAAATTGAACTTGATTTTTTTGGCAACCGTTGCAGCAGGAATGCCAGCTTCGGTCAGTTGATTCATATATTCATTACCCCATGCCAATGCGTATCCCAGTTCCTGATAAATATAAGCACCTGCATTGTTCAGAGTAAGCGCATTCACATTGATGACGCGATATTCGGGCAAAGCAGCCGTAGCGGCAATCAGAGCCTTGGCCGTATCTACCAAGCTACCTTTTTCCTTGCCCTTAACCAACATCTTGTTCAAATAGTCGAAGTTAATAGAACCATGCAACTTGTTCAGGTCATATCCCTTCTTCTGGAAATATTCCACCAATAAATTGGCCAAATCAACAACATGCCCTTGGCAAGTGGAGAAGTTCAACTCGACACATTCTGCACAAATACCTTCGAGCAACATTTCCAGATAAGCGGCATTCAGTTCCTTGGCCTTTACATGGAACGACAAAGAATCAATTCCTTTGTTCAGGATATCCAAGGCCTTGGCATTAGCTTCCTTCACATCATCTACTCTGATTTCCTGACGTACCAGCCACTCATTGTTGTCTTTCTTGTTACCTCTCAAATAAGGGAATTCACCAGGAAGTGCATCCGTTGTCTTAAGTCCTTCAAGGTCTTCCTTACGGTAGAAAGGTTTCACTTTAAATCCTTCGTTTGTCTTCCAAACGAGTTTCTTCTCAAAATCAGCCCCCTTAAGGTCTGCTGTTACTTTTTCCATCCACTGCTCAGTGGTAACAGGAGAAAAGTCAGAGAAGAGTTTTTCTTTACTGTCTGCCATAGTTTATAAAATTAAAATAGATAAATACTATTCATCATTTTGTCGTCAATAGACATGCAAATATACTCAAATCAAATTAAAGACAATCCTTTTTAGTGAAATTTCATACCTACCACTAAACAAGTGTCAAGTCGACATTGCAAAATCGAAAAATTAAGAAAAAACTTTGGCTACAATTGTTGAATTAGCTAATTTTGCAGAATTGTTTTTCAACTACAAATAAAGATGTGTTAAAAATATTATGAATTGGTTAGAAAGCTTGTTATGGGACCCAGCTTCCGTAGCACATATTGTGTGCCTTTATGCCTTTGTCATTTCACTAGGTGTACTGCTGGGTAAAATCAAGTTCTTTGGAGTATCGTTAGGAGTTACATTCGTACTCTTCGCGGGTATTCTGATGGGACATCTGGGATTTACAGGAGAAATTCACATTCTGCATTTCCTACGTGAATTCGGTCTTATTCTATTTGTATTCTGCATTGGTTTACAAGTAGGGCCGTCGTTCTTCTCGTCTTTCAAAAAAGGCGGTATGACATTAAATCTGCTTGCTGTCGGCATCGTTTTGCTGAATATTGCTGTTACATTGGCTATTTATTTTATAGCCAACGGCCGTGTGGACCTACCAATGATGATTGGTATATTATATGGTGCCGTAACCAATACACCAGGTCTCGGTGCTGCCCAAGAAGCCCTGAACCAGCTGAACTACACAGGTGAACCTATAGCTTTGGGTTATGCCTGCGCATATCCGCTCGGCGTCGTAGGTATCATCGGCTCCATTATTGCTATCCGTTACATCTTCCGTATTTCCCTTTCCAAAGAAGATGAGCAAATTAAAGTACAAGACAATGATACGAAGCACAAGCCCCACAACATGCATCTGGAGGTACGCAATGAATCCATCAACGGCAAGACGCTGTTACAGGTAAAAGATTTCCTGGGACGTCCGTTTGTCTGCTCGCGTATCCGCCACGAAGGCCATGTCAGTATCCCCAATCATGAAACGGTATTTTATACTGGAGACCAACTGTTCATTGTTTGTTCTGAAGAAGATGCTGAAGCCATCACTGCTTTCATCGGTAAAGAAATTCAAGTAGACTGGGAAAAACAAGACATGCCGATGGTCTCCAGACGAATTTTGGTCACCAAATCAGAAATAAACGGAAAGAAATTAGGAAGTATGCACTTCCGTAGCATGTATGGTGTCAATGTAACCCGCGTAAATCGTTCTGGTATGGACTTGTTCGCTGATCCGAACCTAATTCTTCAGGTAGGTGACCGCGTTATGGTCGTAGGCCAGCAGGATGCTGTAGAACGGGTAGCTGGTGTATTAGGCAACCAGTTAAAGCGTCTGGATACTCCGAACATCGTCACAATCTTTGTCGGTATTTTCATGGGTATCGTATTGGGTAGTCTACCTATCGCTTTCCCAGGCATGCCTACTCCCGTAAAACTAGGTTTAGCTGGTGGACCGCTGGTAGTAGCCATCCTCATTGGGCGTTTTGGACACAAGTTAAAACTAGTAACCTATACCACAATGAGTGCCAATCTGATGTTACGCGAAATAGGTATTGTACTCTTCCTGGCAAGTGTAGGAATAGAGGCAGGTGAGCATTTTGTACAAACAGTGGTGCATGGAGACGGTTTATTGTATGTCGGTTACGGTTTCCTCATCACAGTTATTCCACTACTCATTATCGGTGCCATAGCGCGTCTTTATTTCAAAGTCAACTACTTCACTCTGATGGGTCTTATCGCCGGTAGTAATACAGATCCCCCTGCACTGGCCTATGCTAATCAAGTAGTATCGGGCAACGATGCACCTTCGGTTGGTTATTCTACCGTATACCCGCTGTCCATGTTCCTGCGTATCATTGCCGGTCAAATGATTCTGTTGGCCATGCTTTAGTATCCTCCTTGAGGAATATAAAAAGATCAGGCGCAAATTGCACACTTCAAAAGGCTGTACAATCTGCGCCTGATTTATATTTTCAAACCGTATAACGAATATCCATCAACGGACAGTAATATCCAAATTCAGTTTCTTGCGCACAAACTCCTCTATGTAATCTACCGTACCGGCAATACCCAAAACAGACGAATCGATACACAGATGATAGGTAGCAGCAGCTCCCCACGTTTTATAACTATAATAATTGTAATATTCCGAACGCTTTTTATCCGCCTTTTCCATCATTTCCTCAGCCTCTTCCTTGGATATGCCGTGAATACGGCACAAACGTTCCATCCTATCTTCTGGCGTTGAAGATATAAATATATTGGCACAGCGAGGATGATCACGCAAAATATAGTCAGCACAACGTCCCACAAAAAGGCACGACTTCTCATGAGCTAACCGACGAATAACATCACTTTGTACTTTAAACAATGAATCATTACTCAAACAATTGTTGGTCGGAATAGTTCCATCACCTATAAACGGGAAACGCATACCAAACAATCCGCCCATAATGCCTTGAGAAGGGCGTTCATCCGCTTTTTCAAAAAACTCACGGCACAATCCACTTTCTTCCGATGCCAACTGAATCAGCTCTTTATCATAAAAAGATATATTCAACCGATGAGCCAGACGTTCGCCTATCTCGCGCCCGCCGCTTCCCAACTGACGGCCAATATTCACTACAAAATATTCCATAAACCTTTATTATTAACACGTTTGCTGCAGGCAAATATAAAAAATCTCACGCAAACGAACGAACACATAGCAAAAAATGTTTCACACAGATAAAGACTGACGAACCGCCGCTTTGTGAAATTTACGAAACTGCAACAACAACATGACTGCAGCAATAATACTAGCCAACAAATCGGACACAGGCATACTGATCCATACACCTAACGCGCCAAAGAAATGTGGTAGGATCAGCAGACATGGAAGCAGAATCAACAACTGACGAGACAGCGACAAGAAAATAGCCTTTCCAGCCATACCTATACTCTGAAAGAAATTGGCTGTTACCATCTGAAAACCTATTATAGGGAAAAACATAACGATAATGCGCAGTCCACGAGCCGACAAATCTATCAGTTCGGCGTCCGAAGTAAAGATACTCACAACCAGTCGCGGTACAGCCATACCTACGACAAAACCAAAAGTCGTTACGACCGTAGCATATACAATGGTCAGTTTCAACACCTTGGTAACACGCTGATAGAGTTGCGCTCCATAATTATAGCCAGCTATAGGCTGCATCCCCTGATTCAATCCCATCACAATCATTACGACAATATATACCAGACGATTGACAATACCAAATGCACCGATAGCCAAATCGCCGCCATGACGTTTCAATCCCTGGTTAATCAGAATGACAATAAAACAGGCAGCCATATTCATCAGAAACGGTGACATGCCGATAGCCAACGAATCGACCACAATCTTGCGCTTCAAACGGAATATGCCACGATGAAAATGAAGCAATTCATTACGATTACTAAACAACTTGAACTGCCAAAGCAACGCTATAATCTGAGCCAATATCGTAGCAATGGCTGCACCACGGATACCCCACCCGAAGCCATAAATAAACAAAGGGTCGAGAATGGTATTGATGACGACCGTAGCCACCGTAGCATACATTGCCTTTTGCGGATGCCCAGAGGAACGCAGCACAGAATTCAATCCAAGGTACAAGTGCGTAACAGCATTACCAATAAGAATAATTTCCATATAGTCACGTGCATAAGGCACTGTATCATCACTACCACCGAAAAAATAAAGAATGGGATCAAGAAATGGCATCACCACTAACGTAAAAGCAACACCTAGTAAAATATTCAGTACTAAAACATTACCCAATACGCGTTGAGCCGTATCATAATCCTTTTGGCCCAACTTGACCGACACCAGCGTGGAAGCCCCCACACCAACCAACGAACCGAAAGCCGCCGCAAGGTTCATCAACGGGAAAGTCAACGCCAGGCCCGAAATGGCCAATGGCCCTACACCATGGCCGATAAAGATACTGTCGACCATATTATACAAAGAAGAAGCCGTCATCGCAATGATTGCAGGAACGGCATACTGCATCAATAATTTTCCAATGTTTTCTGTACCCAACGCTGTGGGAGTATTCAATCCTGCCATATCTATTTCACCTAAACATTTTTACGGGTGCAAAGGTAGACAAAAACAATGGAAATCCGATATAATTACACTATCTTTGCTCCCAATTGGACACCACATTATTCTATTATGGACGAACAAACCATCAACGAACAACATAACAGCATCATTGCTCTACTAAAAGGCAAACGCCTGAAAGAAGCACAAACCCAACTGACCTCCATGTTGGCAACCTGTCCCGACTGGACATTACATAATCGATTGGAACAAGCACAGACTTCTTATAACTACATGCTGCAATATATGAAGCAAGGCGTAGACGATCCTGAACGAGGCAAACTATATATAAAACTCCTAGCGGAGACATGGGCTATTGCTAACCAAGCACGACTGATATTGCTCGACGAAACATCTTCTGCCTATGGCTATTACCAGACATTACACTACAAGAATCGCCATACAGCTGTTCGTCTGGACGGATACCTGCATGCACTGGAAACATTTCAGGACGACGTGGCCGTATGTAGGCTAATTACCGACAACAACCAAAGCCTCAACCACCTGCAGAAACGCCATGAAGAAACAAACCAAAAGTTATTCCAATCCATTTGGGGTAATAGTGAATGGACGGCCGAAGAGGACACTCAAGCACAAGCATTCCTTTCTTCTAGTTTATTACGTTCCATTGACCTTTGTTTGGTTGTAAGTGCCGTAACCATGAGTCTTCAAGCCTGTTTCGACATTCGCAAGTGTCTGTGGCTACTTGAAGCCAGCCAGCACCAAGAAACTATTGTGAGACAACGTGCACTGATCGGTCTACTCCTGACTCTGAACACGTACCCCAACCAATGCCTGCTCTATCCAGAACTGAAATCGCGCATCAGCCTATCTGACGAAAACGGATGGTTAGGGAAAGAACTGAACCGTATTAGTCTCCAATTACTGCAAAGTCAGGAAACTGAAAAGATAGACAAAAAAATGCGTGAAGAAATCATTCCTGAAATGATAAAGAATGTCAGCATGATCAAAGGAATGAAACTTGGGTTGGAAGAAACAGCAGACGAAAACGATCGTAATCCCGATTGGGAAAATACTTTCGAGAAATCAGGGTTAGGAGATAAGATTCGTGAAATGAATGAAATGCAGATGGAAGGTGCAGACATCTATATGAGTACATTTGCACAATTGAAATCAGGACCCTTCTTCGGCCAGTTATCCAATTGGTTCTATCCATTCGATCCGCTACATTCCAGCGTGTCGACCCTGTTCGGTCCGTCAGATACAGGTGAGAATGCAGTCTTGAATGTTATCCTACAATCAGGTTTCTTTTGCAATAGCGACAAATACTCACTCTGCTTCACCATGGCCCAATTACCTCCATCCCAACGCAACCTCATGTTACACCAGCTTACCCCTCAAGAATTGAATGAGATAATGGACAACGAGCAGGCCAAAATGATGAAACAGTATGCCGAACGCCCTGAAGTCATTAGCAACCAATATATACACGACCTATACCGTTTCTTCAAGCTAAACCCACGCCGACGTGAATTCGAAGACCCCTTTAAGGATGATTTCGCTTTCTATGATTTGCCTATCCTCAAAGGCATTCTGGATAAGCCAGAATTATTGACTGCTATAGCTGACTTCCACTTCCGTAAGGAACACTATTCTGAAGCCCTTGTGCTCTACAGACGACTAGAAGTTAAGAACAAAGCCCATGCAGACCTCTTTCAGAAAATTGGTTATTGCCTGCAGAAAGAAAAGAAATATGCAGAAGCCATCGAAGCCTATCGGAAGGCGGATATCCTGAAGCCTGACCATCTGTGGACCATACGTCACTTAGCCACCTGTTACCGGCAAATACACAATTTCAGCATGGCCTTAGATTACTATCTGAAGGCGGAAGGCATACAGCCCGAAAACGCCAACATACTATTCTTTATTGGAAGTTGCCATGCCGAATTGGAAGAATATAAGGAAGCGTTGCAATATTTTTTCAAGATGGATTTTCTGGACAGCCATTCCATAAAAGCCTGGAGAGGGATCGCTTGGTGTTCTTTCATGACTGAAAAATATGAGCAAGCCGATAAATATTATCAGAAGCTACTGCAAGAAAAGCAAGTCCTTGCTACAGACTGGCTCAATGCAGGACACGTAGCATGGGTACAACACAAACCTGACGTTGCAGCCGAACGCTACGGAAAAGCAATCGCAATGTATGGAAGTAAAAGTGACTTTCTGGATTTGTTCAATAAAGACCGCGATATCCTTATCAGACATGGTATCCATGAAGAGGACATACCGCTAATGGCCGACATTGCCAATTAAAAACGTTGGTATTAAAGTACAAAAAAGAAACAAGCCGGAAGCGTTTCCTACTACTCCCGGCCTGTTTCTTAAGAAATATTCATTCTACGGACAGCAAGTCTCATTTCACTTCTTCACCTTTATCAGTAAAGAGGACTGACGTTTCTGTTCCGTCTTCTGCTACCAATGTCAGTTTATAGATCTGTGTCTCAGATTCTTCTTCCTGACGTACAGCCGCTTCCTTCAGCGTTTGCTCAGGATAAGCTTTGGTTACAGCATCAACCACAGCCTGAGGAACTTCTTCCAATTTAACGGGAACAAAATCATCCATTACTTGAACGGTCATCATATCGTTCGTATCGACAGTCGTTGCAAAAGCTGCGGTTCCTAAACTCAATGTCATAGCTGCTACAAAAAACAATTTTTTCATAATCGTAAAGTTTAATAGTTAAAACACTTATTGAATAGAATAGTTGATCAAGCTATCTGCCTAACTAAGGACAAATGTAATGCCACAATTCCGTTCTAGAAGCAACCACCTATAAAACAAGCAATTAAAAGAATAAATTCTACACAGAAACAGACTAATTTGGGGAATAATACCACATAAGTTGAGGAAAAGCAACTGTAAAAGTCACGTAAAATCTACAGCAGTATATATAATATTAAACTTGTGAAAGGTTATGCAACCTTCATCCTTGCCAATATACGGGGAAAGAAGAATGCAAAAATCGTAGTACAGCAGATAGCAGCCACGGCATCGGAGATTCCTTCAGCAGCAAAAATACCCATCACACCCATCCATCGAGGCAACAACAAGGCCAATGGCACCAACAAAATAACCTTGCGAAGCAAGGCAATGAAGATAGACACTTTGGCCTGCCCCAAAGCGACAAACATGTTCTGACAAGCACGTTGCAGCCCGAAAATAGTCATACCAGCCAGAAATACAGGCATCGTGCGAGTCACGGTTTCCGTCAAATGTGCATCACTAGTAAAGATAGCAGACACCAACGAAGGGAAAAGTATCATCAACAATACCAGTAGAAAATTGAAGAAAAACATCACAGTCACCACTATCTTGAAGCATTCCTTCACTCGCTCACGGTTACCGTGCCCAAAATTATAGCTGACTACAGGAACAAAACCTTGGGCAAAACCTGTTAGCGGCACGCTGACACAAAGCATAGCCGCCTGCATCACTGCCAGTGCACTGACGTAGATATCACCATAGCGTTCTAAACTACCGTTCAGCACGAAACCCACCAAACTCTCAGTGCTGGCCATAATGAAGGGCGAAAGGCCCAAAGCCAACGTAGCCCCCACGATACGACGATCCAGCTGCAAATACCTACGTTCGAGCTGTAACGAAGCACGCTTGGAGGTAAGGAATGCCAGTACCCATACGGCACTGCACGCCTGAGACAGGATAGTGGCCAAAGCAGCTCCCTTCACTCCCATACCAAAAGTAAAAATGAAAAGAGGATCGAGCACAATATTAAGCACAGCTCCGATAATGACCGAGCACATGGCCACACCTGGCCGTCCCTGACAATTTATAAATGTATTAAGCCCCACGGCCACCTCAACAAAAAGGGTACCCAACAAGTAAACGGAAAGATAGTCTACCGCATAGGGCAACGTGTGGGTTGATGCACCGATAGAGGTCAGAATGGGCTTCATGAAAAGATAGGAAACGGTCGAAGTAACCACAGCAAAAAGTACCAACAGTACAAAGCCATTACCCAATATCTTCCCTGCCCGTTCACGATGCCCTTGCCCTAAAGCAATGGCTGCCAACGGAGCACCACCTCCAGCTACAATGGCCGAAAAGGCTGAAATAAGGATAATAACCGAACTCGTCACCCCCACCCCTGCCAACGCATCGGTACCTATATCAGGGATATGGCCGATGTAGACACGATCTACCAACGTATAAAGCAGATTGACCAATTGGGCAGCTACCGCTGGCAGTGCCATGCGAAAGACCAACGGCAGCATACGGTCGGTACCCAAACGTTCTTCGTATTGCGTGTTTGGCATCACTCTACAGACTTCAGTTCACGATAGAGTCGTTGTACGGGCAAGCCCATGATATTGAAATAGCTACCTGAGATGTACTCCACTCCTACGAAGCCTATCCACTCCTGTACACCATAGGCTCCTGCTTTGTCCATCGGACGGTAATGGTCTACATACCAACAGATTTCTTCTTCCGTCAGCTGTGCAAAGCGTACCTCGGTCTGTGCTGAAAAGCTACGCTGCCACTCCGTCGTTGTTATACAAACTCCTGTAAATACTTCATGCGTGCGCCCCGACAGGTTACGAAGCATCTGCAAGGCATCCTCACGATCGCGAGGCTTACCCAGCACACAACCGTCCAACCAAACGATGGTATCGGCCGTTATCATCAGCTCGTCGGCCTGCATCAGGTCGCGATAGGCAGCTGCTTTCTCGCGAGCTATGTACAGAGGGATATCACCACCTTGCAACGTTTCAGGATATGATTCATCAACATCGGGCAAAGTGCGCACTTCGTAGTCGATGCCCAAACCAGAAAGCAGTTCCTTGCGCCGAGGCGAATTGCTCGCCAAAATCACTTTGTATTTCTTCAGATTGTCCAGCATAAAAACAATATACAGTGAATAATAAATACCAATAACTACCAACCGAAAGCCCTCTCGTCGGCCATCCAAAGGCCCTGTACCTTGAGGACTTGCTCCACCACGTCGCGCCCTACGCCATAACCGCCGTCGGCATACGAAATGTAACGAGCCACCGCCTTTACCTCTGGGGCTGCATCGCGCGGACAACAGGGAAGGCCACAGGTACGCATCACCTCAAGGTCGGGGATGTCGTCGCCTACGTAGAGTATCTCTTCGTCGCACAAACCATAACGATCGCGAAAGTCACGATAGTCATGTATCTTGACCGACGAGCCCAAGTAAATATTTTCTTCCTTCAAGCCCAAAGAAAGAAAACGGCGGCGTACAGCCTCGGTCCGTCCACCTGTAATGATACCAAGCAGTACCCCCATCTTGGCTGCCAGGTGAAGCGAATAGCCATCCTTGATGTTGACAGTGCGCATAGGCTCGCCTTCGGAGCTCATGGGAATGACGTTTGCACTGAGCACGCCGTCCACATCGAAGAGCAAAGCACGTATCTTCTTTAAATCATAATTGATAGTACTCACAATCGGATCATTCGTTTAATTGGGTTTCACTAAAGGTTCAAAAACAGAAAGCATTGTTTTCTAGAGCAGAAAGCGATGAGTTCTTTGCAAGAAAACAGTGCTTTCCTGCAAAAAGCCTATACCAGCCGATGGATATCGTCGCTAAGCAGGCGATAGAGCTGCTGCATCTCGGGTTCGTCGGCCAACATGTCGAGGTGCTTACCGATGACACCCATGTCATAACGAACAGCAGGCCCCGTCTGCGCTAATCGGGGAGAAAGCTCGTGCACCTTGCGTGCCGTCTCGTCGATGAGGGGCAGCATGGCGTCGAAAGGCAAGCCGTGCTTCTGCAGCAGATGTTCGGCCAATGCATACATGTGGTTGGTGAAGTTGCAGGTGAAAACAGCTGCCAAATGAAGATTGCGCCGTTGTTCAGAATTGGCTTCCAGCACCTTGCGCGACAAGGCCGAGGCTATCTGCTTGAGGAAATGCACTTCCTCGTCCGAACTTCCTTCCACAAAGACAGGAATTTCGTGGAAGTCCACCAAGCGACTCTTACTGAAAGTCTGCAAGGGATAGAACACGCCATAGCGCTCCACATGCCCCTTCCAGATGTCCATCGGTATGCTTCCTGCCGTATGTACCCAAAGTCCCTTCCCCTTACCTGCTACAATCTGCGGCAGTAGCTCAACCAAGGCGTCGTCCTTGAGCGACACGATGTAGAGTTGCGCATCGGGCACTACGCTCGCAAGGCTCGTGGTATAGTCGGCCTCAACGGCCTGAGCCAGCGTTCGGGCCGACTCCTCCGTACGGCTGTATATCTGCACCACCCGAAAGCCTTTGCGGTAGAAGGCATGGGCCAGGTTGGTGGCCAGGTTGCCCGCACCTATGAACACGATGGATGTATCTTCTATACTTCTTTTTATCATGGATTTCGTTTCGTTATCTCGTAGCTATAAAATAGAGGATGATACCTATCACCAGCAGGGCCAGCGGCAGCAGATAGGCCGACATGGTGCCCAGCAGAGCAGTAATCAGCCCAAAGTTCAGCACCAGCCAAAGGCCAGCCAGCACCAGGCCGACTGATTTGTCGTGCTTGACCAGCAGGAAAATGATGGCCGTATAGAGCAGGAAGTTGTCCTTCTGCATGACCCACGGCAACCCCAGTGCCGCAAAATGCACCAGTTTGTCTAGCAGGTAGAGCACGCCAAAGACCATCAGCGTAATGCCAGTAGCCTTGTAGGTATCCTTGTTGTTATTCGCCTTCGCCGCACTCACCGTTGTTTCCTCCGTATTTGTTCAGATGAATTTTTTCCCATTGCAGGTGTTCCTCGTTGAAGGGCTTACGCTCCATACCTTTGTGACCGATGGCAATGATGCTGAGCACCTGAAGCTGCAGAGGAATATCAAGCACATCGTGCACATATTCGTTCGACGTCACACCTGGAGCTGCAAAACGTTCGCGCACCTGCACCCAGCAGCTGCCCAACCCCAAATCTTCGGCCTGCAGTTGTAGGTAGATGGAAGCGATAGAGGCATCTTCGATCCACACGTCGCTGCCCATCGGATCGGCCATGACCACCACAGCCAGTGCCGCATCGGCTATAAACTGCGAAGCCTGTTCCTTGCAACGAGACAACTTCTGAAGCGTCTCTTTATCGTCTACCACGACAAACTGCCAGGCATTGCTGCGCTTTGATGTCGGCGCCATCAGAGCCGCCTTCATCAGCGTTACCACTTCTTCCTGCGTCAATTCTTCGTCCGTAAACTTGCGCATGCTGCGACGGTTCTTTATCAATTCGCTGAAACTTTCCATAACTGAATCATCTATTTGTAGCGAAGAGAGCAATCTCTTCCTGATTAAACTTGATAAACGTTGCAAAGATACGAGAATATTTTCTAAATTTGCCGTCGATGCCTTTGAAACTGACGACATATCACACAGGAAGCGACATTCCTCCCCTGCCGGGAAATGACACCTTCCATTCGACGACCCTGTTCCGTATCTACGAGGCGACACCAGGTTACAGTCCCCTGCTCATCGTGGCCAGTCTCGAGGGGCAGCCCGTTGCCAAGCTGCTGGCCGTTGTCCGTCGCAGTGTACGCCTGTTTCCGCCTAGTATCATCCATCGTTGTGAAGTCTTCGGCAATGGCGAATACCTGATCGAAGGCATCGATCGCGAAGCTGTTTTCAGGGACATGCTCCAGCGGCTTACTGAAGAAGCTCTCCGAAGCTGTTTCCTCATCGAATTCCGCAACTTGCCCGATGCCCGTTTCGGCTACCGTTCGTTCCGCTCGTGCAGCTATTTTCCCATCAACTGGCTACGCGTGCGCAATTCTCTGCACGATACGCCTCGCACAGAAGTACGTTTCAGCCCGTCACGCATCCGCCAGATAAAAAAAGGCTTGAAAAACGGTGCCGAAGTACGTGTGGCACGCACTATCGACGAAATCAAAGAATTTGCCCATATGCTGCACCACGTCTATTCATGGAAAATACGCCGTCATTTCCCCAGTCGGGAGTTCTTCCGACAACTGGCCCTACAGGCTACCGACCCTCAGCGGCAAAGCCGCATCTTTATCGTCACTTACAAAAATAAGATTATCGGTGGTAGTGCCTGTATCTACTCGGGCGACAATGCTTACCTTTGGTTTTCGGGCGGCATGCGCAAAACCTACGCCTTGCAATATCCTGGCGTATTGGCTGTATGGAAAGCCTTAGACGATGCCCGCCAACAGGGATACCGCCATTTGGAGTTTCTGGACGTAGGACTTCCCTTCCGCCACCATGGCTACCGCGAGTTTGTTCTTCGATTTGGCGGAAAACAAATCAGCACCCGACGCTGGTTCCGCTTCCGCTGGAAGTGGCTCAACCGGGTGCTGACATGGATTTATAAATAACTGTCTATTTCAGCTTAAATACCACAGAAGAATAGGCCCCCAACTTCACACGCGTCTGCCCTTCTTCAATAGTCTGTTCCGCACTCCCTGATACAGCTACAGCCTTTTCCACATCATCAGTTAAAGAGAACTGAATATCCGCTCCTCCAAAATTATGAAGCACAAGCATCTTTTCTTCATCCTTTGTCATATACCAGGCAGCTAACGACTTATAGGTTTCATTCGTCTCATTATAAACAGAATGCCTGCTCATGGTTCCTTCAGCCAAAGAGGGATAGGTGTTACGAAGGCGTGCAAAAGTGAAATACGTATTCAACAATGAGCCTTCATCCTTCTGTTGCTCAGCTACAGATTTTACCGACGAAGCCACTCCTGCATCCACTTTGTCAGTATAGGAAGTCGTATAGTTATCGCCCCACAGCATCGGACCACGCACATACTCATCTCCTTTCTCTTTGGTTCCATACAATCCAAGTTCTTCTCCATAATAGATATATGGAGAGCCGGCCGTTGTTAGCAATACCGCCGCTGCCAACCTACATTTATCACCCGATTTGCCCAACTTAGAGGCTGTACGATCTTCATCGTGGTTAGACAGTTTTGTCGCCTCAATATAATCACTACGGTAAGAGGCATATTCCTGCTGATAGCTCATGATATCCTTGGCAAAGTAACAGCCAGTAGCATTGTTGATAGCCCATTCCAACCGATACCAGAAAGAGAACTCAAACAAAGCAGGGAGTCCTGCATAATAAGGAGCTACCTCGTTATGCTCTGAAAGCACCTCGCCTACCATATAGAAATCATCCGTCTTACCCGTCTGCTTGTAATAAGCATTCATATCGTCATAGAATGTTTTCAGAAAACGAGGATTTTCATCTGACTTAGCATTATGATAAATATGCTTCACAGCATCCAAACGCAATCCATCCACACCTTTATCAACCCAGCCCCTAGCCGCACTAACCATAGCAAGATAGGTCGGATTGGCAGATACCTCATCTACTTTTCCATAATTCAAATCGGCAAACCAGTCGGTATAGAAATGGGAGTGATAATACCACAAGTTCATCGACTCAAACAGGATATCAGCAGCTGTTTTGTTATCCAATGCAAAGGCTTCTCCCAACTTTATTTTAGCAGACTTGGATGAAGCGCCATATTTCGTACCTCCATCCCATGTTGTATTGCTGGTACGGATCAAAAAGCCCCATGCCGAAGCAAAGTCCACCGTTAAATCATAAATACCATTTCCACGATCATAGAACTTCTTGCAGACCTCATTGCCATAATACAGATACTTAGCCCCAGCGGTACTTGTATCGGGATTATCAGCATCAGGTTTTTCGGCTTTCGTCACCGTCACTGTAGGATGGGCTTCATCCGACCAATCAAGTACGAACTTATAGCATCCCGTCATTTCATCATCGGCAGAAGTTGTCGAAAACCATTCACCTGCATTATATCCGGCCGCCCCTTCTGTAGCAATCATCGGAATCTTTCCTGCTGCAATGTCGGCAGCCGGATCCTGTGAGAAAACATAATAGTCGCGATATTCACTATCAGGCGAGGACTTAGCACTAACAAACCAAGGATGGTCCTTACCAGTATGGTTCATCACATAATCCAGATAAACCTTGATGTTCCGCTGATGTGCTTCTGTCACCAAGCGTTCAAAATCGGCCATCGTTCCATATTGAGGACTGACCGTCGTATAGTCAGTCACATCATATCCATGATACGACATAGCTGGATGGATAGGTGAAAGCCAAATGGCTCCTACTCCCATCTGCTGTAAATAGTCTAGTTTGGCTGTAATACCATTAAAATCACCACATCCGTCTCCATCGCTATCGGCAAAGGAATATACTAGAAGTTGATACGAAATATCAGCTCGCTTCTGATTGTCCCAAGCATCAGGAGTAGCAGTCAAGGTTGTCCACTCTTCTGTTGGCTCTGGATCCGGTTCGGGAGTTGGCTTTGGAATTGGATTATTGCTGTCCGAACAGGTACAAAGAAAAGACAGCAACATAGTAGCAACTGCTCCCAGCAAATAATATCGTATTTTCAGCATCATAAAAGTTATAATAAGTTATTCAATAGTTCAAAAATCACTCTAATGAAACGATAAAGAGGGTATATCATACAAGACTCACTTCTGATACACCCTCTTTCGCTTAAATCATTACTGATTATTCTTCTGTCAATGTAACATACGGAGCACCTTGAGTTTCCAAATACAATTTAACAGTAAAAGTTCCATCTTTTTCAACAGGAATATTATCTTGACTGTTGAATGTCAGATTAGAGAGGCTCGACCCGCCAATATTTACAACGTCCCAAGTACCAACGGTACGAAATTTGATAGATTTACCTGCTACAAGTTGTACATTAGTAGTTTTCCAGCATTTTTCCACCTCATCATAGGTCAACGGCGTATCACTGTCCCAACCACCAGGTTGTCCGTCACCAATAATACCTAATTGAGCAAACGGAGTCAATGTATAAGTCATGTCTACAAGATTGACTTCAATCATATAATGCCCATCTGCCGGCACTGAAATGTTACCCGACATACCATCATTAACTAAAATACCCTCATCATTGTTGGAGTTCAATCCCCAATTACCGGAACCATCCCAGTTATCAACATTAGAACGGAACTTGAAACCAGACACCAAGTACATAGCACCATAATATTTTCCATTGAAGTTAGGACCTTGCAAAGCATATCCAGTTCCCCATCCATTATTATTACCCACTTCATAGATATACTCTGCAAAGTTAAGTTTCTCAATGCTGTAAGAGTATTCCATCATATTGATAGTAACCTTTACAAATTTTGCATCGCCATCTACTACAACCTTCCAAGAACCATCATCTGTCAGTTCCGAACGGCGTTTCAGCTTACCTTCCATTCCATTTGCGCCATTTCCTTCTGCACAACCAAAAGCATAGTCCCAATCTGCCTTCTCAAGCGTAATATCATCCGTAATGGCAAACCATATTTCACCATCCTCAACCGGGAAAGTACAAGTGAATACCGGATCATCGTATACATTCTTACCACTGTGACTGAAAGGAAGTGAAGTGTCAGTTATCTCCCAGGAGCTCGGTGCACCGATAAGATAATAATGTTCCGAAATCTGCGGTGCATCCAGCGTAATCTTCAAACTGAAAGGATCTGCCTCTTTTTTGGCAACAATTTTTCCATCTTCCGTTGTAATCATTACATCCGCAGCAACCTTTACATTCAGTGTACGTTCTACGGGAGCCTTTCCGTATATAGTGGCCACTGCATCCTGCAATTCAGCAGACACTACCGTACCGTCAGCTGCAGCCGTCAAGACAACCGTTTCAACTTTGTCTTCTGCTGATAAGGTCAATGCAAATGAATTCGTCTGACCACTTTCCAAATTGGTGGAGAACAGCTGAATACTTTCTGCTGTTTCCGTTGCAAAATCAATGGTTTCAACAGCAGGTTGTACAGTAAGCGTGAACTTTTCTACTGCCTCATGCTCAGAATTACTCTGCGGGCTAGACCAGTCTGTGTAGTCATCATTGCAGGAAGCAAGTCCTGCAATAATGGCAAAGCCGTATATTAGTTTCTTATTCATATAAATATGCTTTTAAAGTCAATAATTAGATTTGTTTGGCAATGATGCTGAACTCACCGGTGATATCGTTAAACATAATAATCCACGTGCCTGCGGGAACACCGATATTTTTACCACCATTTGTAGCCTTTCCACAAGTGTTAACTTCACCATCTTCAGCGCCATAACCCCAGTTCGTATCCCAAGAAGCAGGAATCTTGAACTTGATTTGCTCTACGGCATCCTCGGCTACAGTCAGTTCGTAACACCATACGTGGTTCTCACCTTCCTTATTGACGGAAGTCATATTATCATCTACCCATTCGTTGAAGCTACCTGTGATACAGATTTGGTCGTACACTGTCGGCGTGATATCCTGCGGAGCGATGACACACGTATTGTCGGCTGTATTCACCGTAACGAGGTAATAACCTGCAGGATTACAAGAGATGTTACCTGCATCACCACCACCATTGCGGAAGACAGCTGTGTTGGCACTTCCACCGCTCATGAAGCCATAATCCCAGTTGCCCAGATCAGAGGGATTCATTTTCCAGCCACCTGTGGTGAAGTAGTTGAGGTAAACAATTTCTCCTGCACCGGTAGCCTTGTCATACGAGTAACCGCTCTGGATGAACAAGGGGAAGGTACTTACGCCAATCATATCATTGCTGGTACTCCAGCCACCATCACCGAAGATGTCACCGATGAGATAGAACATGATGGGGTCGGCATCACGCAATTCCACGTAATAGGGATTTACATTGATTGTCACAACATTAGATGCCACAGCATTCAAACGGTTCGTACCTTCTTGAACGAAAGCGTTGACACGGACTGAAACAGCCTGCTGGGCGGGAACGGCATCCTCACTCCACTGTGCCAACTGTACCAAAGCCTTGTTGAAATCTACAGCAGCTACGTCTGTGACGCACGTGGTAGAAGTCTTGTCTATGGCAATGTAATCGGCTACCGTTGCGCCGCTTTCGTCGGCGAGTGCCTCTGCATAAGGCACTGTAAAGGAATTCGTGAGCGACAGTTGCACTTCATAAACAGCATTAATGGGTGCATTGTCGGCTGTGTATTGAGGCTGCGACCACGACAGTTGTAAAGCTTCCGTAGTAGACAGATCAACCGTTTCGTTGACGTAAGCAGGTGTGTTCAGCTTAAATTCCTTGGGTTGAATCAAGGTAAGGTTGGAATCGTTATCGTCCGAACATCCTGTGAATGCGCCGACGGCACTGATAAGCAGTACGCCGAGCAATAATTTATTCTTCATATTACAATTCTTTTTTTGTTCTGTGTATTAGTTTTCAGTCTCACTGTAACCGTCAATCTGAACCAAGCTTCTGTTAGCTAAGATTTCAGATGTCGGGATAGGATAAACGTTGCGAGTCTTATCGAAAGTTACACCATTGATGTTACCACCCTTATAAGACCAGTTGTAAGTAGCTTGCGTACCACCAAATTGATTGAAACGGATAAGGTCGGTACGGCGCAAACCTTCAAAGTAGAACTCACGGGCACGCTCATCGAGTACATCATTGAGTGTATAACTCGTGCTGACTGTTGCATGGGCACGCTTACGCAGAGCATCAATATACCCCTTGGCTTTACTCGAACCCTCACCATTAATGTGCATCTCAGCTTCGGCTGCATTCAGATAAGCTTCAGCTACACGGAAGAGGAAGAAGTCTGTGTCAACATCATACGTATCGTGCGGAGTAGCACCTGTAGAGTAGTTATTGTTCCATTTCGTGGTCACGATGCCTTGGTAGAAACTGGAATTGTCACCCAAATCGAGTGTGCGTTCGTCAGCACCATCACCTTTACCCCAGAAGAGAGCACGGTCATCGATGTTCAAAGCACGGATATCTGCAGTAGACTTACCTACAAACGATTCAGGATTGCTTGTAAACTTGGCAATCAGTTCGGGACGACAACGCATACCCGACCAGGTGTTACCCGTAGTACCAGCAGTAAGGTTAGTCACTGTTTGCATCTTGTCGTTCCACATGGCGGCAATAAAGAACAACGAGCCACCATAACCTTTTGTTACCTTACCGTCTTGTAACAGCGGGAGGATAGCCTCGCAACTGGCACCATTAGAACCATTATCGCCCATGAAGAGCAAGTCGTAGGGACGGTAACCATTGGAAGTAGCTTGAGCTGAAATTTTCGAATCATCAAACAAGGAGTAGTCAGAATTGATAACCATTTCGGCATACTCCAGAGCCTTATCCCAATAAGGATTGTTCTGACCGTCGTTATTGAGGTAAGTACCGGCATTGAGATATAAACGGCTGAGCAACAACCATGCAGACGCTTTGTCCATACGGCCATAATCAGGGTCGGTATCAGCCTTGGCACGAGCTATAATCAAATCGGGCTCTGCCATCTCAATCTGTCCCTTTACCCAGTTGAAGAGAAATTCACGACCCAATTGCAGCAGTTCGGCACGACTGTAAGTCTGGCTTGCATCATACTTTTCGTTATAGCAATGTGCCTGCTGGGGAATATCGGCTGAAATAGACTCAACGAAAGTAGGATCGCCAAAGAAGTCAAGCATCAGGAAGTAATTGTAAGCGCGAATAAGACGCACCTCTGCCATTTTCTCCTTGTCACTTTGGGCAGCTTCAAGAGTGAGAAAATGATTACAATAGGTGATGTTAGACATCAGACGATAATAAAGAAAACGCAATGTGGCTGTACCCGGCATACAGGCATTGTAACCAATGTCCACGATACCGCCATCACTCCACCAACAAATACCTTCGTCAGTAGAAAGTACATTGAAATTGTAGAGGTTACGAAGCAAGGTAGACTTACCGGCATCGTCAATAGTAAAGTCGGCATTACCATCATTACCCTCCATGATAAGACCGGCATAACACTTACTATAGAGTCCCAGCACACTAGGATTAGCCTCCACATTGGGGTCGATATTGCCCTTGCTGAGGTCGTCCATGCAAGAGGTACCCATAAATGCAGTCAATACCATTGCGACTGCAGGAAATATCTTTCTTATTTTATTGAAATTCATATAAGTCTTTTTTTAGAGTGAATTAGAAGTTCAGATTCAAACCAAGCAGGAACGTGCGGCTACGCGGATAAATGCTGCTTTCCATACCCGAAGTCTGTTCGGGGTCGAGTCCCTTATACTTCGTAATGGTAAAGACGTTGGAGCAAGAAGCATAGATACGGCCAGAAATACCATTGTAATTGCCCGACTTGAAGAGGTTCTCGAAGTTGTAACCCAATGTGATGTTGTCACACTTCAGGAAGCTGGCGTTCTGTACAAAGTAATCAGTCAGTGCATAGTTGTACGAACTCCAACCTAAGTTGATGATATCTCTCGTGCTGTTCTCGTAGTAGCCCTTCGAGTTATAAAGCACAGACGAATTGGCCTTGCCCGATTCGATGTTGTTGTATACATAGTTGCCGAAGCTAGCGCGGAAGTTACTGCCGAGATCCCAGTTCTTATAAGAAAGACGGAAATTGAAACCACCTGTCCAAGGAGCAGTGATACTCTTGTAATAGTAGCGGTCGTTCTCGTCAATGGTACCGTCAGCGTTGCGGTCTACGTAAGCACCCATGATGGGACGGCCAGTTTCGTCATAAACCTGCTGGTACACCCAGAAGGAATTGGCAGGCAGGCCCACCTTGTGGTAAGTGATCTGCTGGTCAGTACCTACTTTCATGCCTGCTTCAATGACATCACGGCCACCATAGAGTTCGGTAATTTCGTTGTCGTTATAAGCCACGTTCACGCCCAATTCCAAGTACCAATCATCTGTTTGTACAGGCTTGCCAGAGAGAGCGATTTCAACACCTCTATTCTCCAGCGAACCGGCATTCAGCAGAATGGCGTTATCAAAATTCTGACCGGCGGGGATAGTCGGCGTGCAAAGCAAGTCGGTAGTTTTACGATAGTAAGCATCTACGTTCAAAGTCAAACGCTGATCGAACATACCGTAGTCCAAACCGATGTTGTAAGTCGTAGTGGTTTCCCAAGTAAGGTCATCGTTATAGGCCAGCGGTTGATAGAGCAGACCGTCGTTTCCGGGACCTACGGGATAGCGGTGGTAATCACTGGTACCAACCTTATAGATAGCAGTATAGTATTCCTTACCCGTGTTTTGCTGACCAGTGTTACCCCAGCCGAGGCGGAGCTTCAAGTCGCTCACGAGGTCAACGTCCTTCAGGAAGCTTTCGTCCTTCACGCGCCAAGCAAAGGCTGCCGAGGGGAAGAAACCCCAGCGCTGTCCTTCAGCAAAGCGACTGGAACCATCATAACGAGCTGTGAAAGTGAAGAGGTAACGATTCATCAACGTATAGTTGGCACGTCCGTACCAGCTGACCAAAAATGTTTGGCCTCTCCAACGAGTAGCGCTGGAACTGTTCACAGTACCCGCTTTTGGGTTACCATTGTCGTCTACACTCTCGTTTGTAGAAGGATAGAAATTCTGATACCATTGGTTACCCCAATATTTCATGTGAGCGTATTCATATCCTCCCATGATATCGAAGTGATGATTTTCGTTGAAGTCCTTATAATATTGGATGTAAGACGAAAGCATTACATTGTATTTCTTTTCCACGTTCTCGCCTACACCACCGAAATAGAAGCCATAGGTAGAGAAGGGGTTATTGTTGGTGTATTCACCACCGTCGGAGTACTCACCAGCCAAGTTGACGTGCAAACGCAGATCTTCAAGACCGTGAACTTTATAGTCAGCCTCAAAATTACCCAACAGCACATGAGCACTCTTGTCGAACGTATAGTGATCAATCAGTTCCACAGGATTCTTCGGAGCATCGTCGTTGCGAGCATAAGGGAAAGTAGGATCAAACTCAGCCGTTGTCTTGGTCCATTGCCAGTAGCCGCCCCAGTTTTTGAACTGTTCGTCACTGCTCTTAATAGGACGCGTGGGATCCATGGTGATGGCTGCACCAATGGCATCCGTGCCACCCGGATTGGTCTTGGCATACGAATACTTGGCGTTGACATTCAAATTGAGGTGCTTGTCAAAGAAAGAGGGATTCAAAGTGAAACCGGCAGTAACACGGCTAAAGTCCGAACCTTTCAAAATACCGTTCTGTCCTGTGTAACCTACACTGACACGATAAGGCATGGACCACTCCTCATTGCCTACACCACCTGTGATGCTGACGTTGTGATCCTGGCTGATACCGGCGCGATAGATTTCGCTCTGCCAGTCTGTATCATATGTACCAGCCGAAAAATCGGGTGTACCATCGTCGTTAAACTTCTTCCAGCCCAAACCTAAATAAGCCGTAGATGTTTCGCCATACTTTTCTTTGATAACGTCTACGTACTCGGCAGCATTCAGTACATCCAGTTTTTTGGCGATAGTGCTGACAGATACCGTACCATTATAAGACACCTTCGGAGCCTGATTTTCATGTCCTTTCTTTGTTGTGATGATGATGACACCATTCGAACCACGGCTACCATAGATGGCGGTGGCCGAAGCATCCTTCAATACAGTGAAAGTCTCAATATCGTTGGGGTTGACCAGCGAGAGAGGATTGCTCATACCCTTGGTACTATTGCCGTCCATGGGCATACCATCAATCACGATCAACGGGTCGTTACTAGCGTTCAAAGAAGCACCACCACGGATACGGATCTGCGCACCTTCACCCGGGGCACCCGAAGCGGTGTTGACGTTCACACCGGCAATCTTACCCTGAATCATGTCTTGAGCGTTGACTACGAGACCTTTGTTCTTTTCATCAGGCTTAATAGCTGTTACAGAACCTGTCAAGTCGTTCTTCTTAGCCACACCGTAACCTATAACCACGACCTCGTTCAGCAGTTCCGTGTCATCTTGCATCGTCACCACTACCTGTGGGGAAGCAGCTACTTCCTGAGTTTTGTAACCGATAAATGAAACAACCAAAGTGGCACCTTGCGGAACAGTCAAAGTAAAATTACCATCCAAATCAGTAATCGTACCGTTAGAAGTGTTACCTTTCTCTACAACATTCGCGCCAATCACACCACCTAAGGCATCTTTCACATGTCCTTTCACGGTGACAGTTTGTGCATAAGCGCTAACACACAAGAACATCCCTAAAAGAAGGGGTAGAATCGTTCGAAAGATTCTAAGATTAACTTGCTTCATGCATCTAAAAAATTAAAGTTAACAATAAATTATTATCATTTTATTTTCCGAATTAAATCCGAAACTCTTTCTAGCCATAGGATTAAATAAAAGGCCATAGCATATCATGACAAAAATATAAGTTTAAAGATTACGGCAGGTCAGCAAAAGAGTTAAAGATACCCTTGAAACAATGCAAACGATTGCAAACGCATATACTTTCACAGTGAAATACGCCATTTCACCATATCTACATGAATATCAATATATAAAAAAGACTGTGAAAGCGTGAAAGATCAGATCCGAATTCATACTTAATGTACTGAGAGCTACATAATGCCACAAAAACGACCGAATGTATCCTTTCACACATTATGATAAATGCAAATGTCATAAAGTGCCTCTTTACGGTCGTAAAGTAGATGTTTAGCAAGTTAAAGTAGGACTTTAGAACAGGGAAATACACATCAGGCGTGAACCGCATAAGATAAAAACAGAGCCTTCATCATCTCCGTAATAATCTATGCAATCCACGCCTGAAGGAAACAACAAACAGGGACAATAAGTTTTAAGGTGCGACCTTCAATATCAGTTTTCCTGTCCGCAAACCTTTGGCCTTGGCTTCAAAAATGAGATCTCCTTCCTGCAATCCACTCTGTACAATAGCCGTCAGCTGGCCGCTAAAGGCGTGCATGCGCGGCAGGTGGAAGAGGTCCAGGCAGGTGGCGTCACCATTGGCGGCCGCGCGATAGGTACCCGCTCCCTTGACGGAGAAGGTCACCTGGCGGTTGTCGGCCGGGCAGAGGTTGCCGTCCTTGTCCACCACGCGGACGGTGATGTAAGCCAGGTCCTTGCCGTCGGCCGTGAGCTGCATGCGGTCGGCCACCACTTCCAGGTGATGGGGCTTGCCGGCCGTGCGCACAATCTTCTCTTCGGCGGGGCGGCCGTCCTTGTCGTAAGCCACGACTTTCAGTTCGCCGGCTTCGTAGGGCACGTCCATCCACATCAGGCGGTAGCGGCGTTGCAACCACAAAGCATCCTTTTCCTTCAACGAAAGCGCTGTTTTCGCATCCAGTTTACGCTGCTTTCCGTAGCTCTTCCCGTTGACGAAGAGTTCGGCCTCGGGGTAGCTGGTGTAGACAAAGACGGGCGTGTTCTCCCCTTCACGGCCGGGCCAGGTCCAGTGGGGCAATACATGGAGGGTGTTGTCGCGCTTGTTCCAAAGGCTGCGATAGAGGTAGTAGCGGTCTTTGGGCAGGCTGGCGAGGTCGATGATGCCGAACACGGAGCTATGGCTGGGCCATGCGTCGGTGTCGTAGGGCGACGGTTCGCCCAGGTAGTCGAAGCCTGTCCAGACGAACTGGCCGAGTGTCCAGTCGTAGTCATCGGCCAAAGCAAAGTCCTCGTCGGGCACGTTCGACCACGAGCAGGCCTCCAGGTCGTAACCCGAAGACTGATGGTCGTCGTACATAGCGTGTTTCTTCAGCTCGGCAGGGAACTTGTAGACGCCACGCGAGCTGACGGTGGAAGCCGTCTCGGTACCCAGTACCAGGTTTTGCGGCAACTGACCGTAGGCCTCCACGTAGCGATGTGTGCGGTAGTTGAAGCCGGGTACGTCGAGCATGGCGGCAAAGCCGTTACCCAAGACGCAGGATACCTGGTCCATGCCGCAGGTGACGGGACGTGTGGGGTCTTCGCGATGGCAGATGTCCTGCAGGAACGAGGCCACCTTGTAGCCTTCGGGGCTGCACTGGGTGGGCACTTCGTTACCAATACTCCACATCACCACGCTGGGGTTGTTGCGATACTGGCGAAGCATGTTCACCATGTCCTTCTCCGCCCACTCGTTGAAGAAGCGGTGGTAACCGTTCTCACACTTGGCGATATCCCATTCGTCGAAAGGCTCGAGCATCATCATGAAGCCCATCTCGTCGCAGAGCTGCACCAGCTCGGGCGCGGGCATATTGTGGGAGGTACGGATGGCGTCGCAACCCATGTCCTTGAGCAACGTCAGCTGACGGCGGAGGGCAGCCACATTGATGGCAGCACCCAACGGACCAAGGTCGTGATGGTTGCACACGCCCTGGAACTTGCGGTGCTTTCCGTTGAGGAAGAAGCCCTTGTCGGCCACCAGCTCGATGCTGCGGATGCCGAAGCGGGTGACGTATTCGTCCACCTGACGGCCGTCCACGTATATCTTCGAAGAGGCTTTATATAAATAAGGTGTCTCGGGGCTCCACAACTGAGGCTTGTCCACGAGGAAGTTCTGCTCGAAGGGCTTGCCGTGGTTGATTTTCATCGTATTGTCCTTCACGGCCACCACCTGCCCTTCGGGCGAGAGGATTTCGGTGACGATACGCACGTCCTGCGTGCCAGCACCCTCGACGGTAGTCTTGAGGCAGACGGAGGCATAGTCGGCGGCTACGTGGGGCGTGGTGAGCTGGGTACCCCACACGGGCACATGCACCGACTCCGTGGCCACGACGCGCACATTTCTGTACAAGCCCGCGCCCGGATACCAGCGTGAGGACTGGGGACGGTTCTCCAACCGCACAGCCAATACGTTCGGCTGACCGTCCTTATATATATAAGGTGTAACGTCACAATGGAAGGAATTGTAGCCGCAGGGCCAGAAGCAGGCTTCCTGCCCGTTGACGTAAACGCGCGCCTCGCTCATAGCGCCGTCAAAGACGAGCGACACTTGCTTGCCCGCAGGAGCGTCGAACGTGGTGCGATACCACCCCACTCCTACGTAGGGAAGACCGCCCGTTCGGCCTGTCTTCACCGAAGCGGCCGTCTCGAGGTTCTGCGTCACGGCCACATTCTGCAGGTCGTTGTTACGGTCGAAGGGGCCGTAGATGGCCCAGTCGTGGGGCACGGTGACCGTCTCCCACTTCGTGTCGTCAAACTCCGGTTTCATGGCATCGGCCACATCGCCCTTCGTAAATCTCCAGTTCTTCTCCAACAACGTCTCTGTGCGTTGCTGGGCGGCCATCATCAAGGCCAACAAAAGGCAACACAATGTTGCCAACATTCTTCGATTCATAGGCTTGTCAGTCTTTAAAGGCGTTCATAATTACGGTAGGTTTTCCGTCTGCGGTGAAGGCACCCAAGCGGTATTGGCTTGGCTTGCACTCGGGCTCCCAATAGAACACGCCCTTGCACTTGCCATCGGTATTCTCGCGGCATTCCTTGATGATGCGTGCCAGCTGCTCCCTGCCCTGCTGGAGGACGGCGTCGCTGGCCAGGTTGCCCTTGTCGTCGGCACACTCCATGCCCGTCTCCACCACCATCACGTCGCAACCGTAGCGGGCACTGACAGCCTTGATGTTGGCGATGCAGTCGGTAATTACCTTATTGGGGTCGGTATATTGATTGCCGTCGGCATCCTTGTTATCCCAGTTGATGCACCAGTAGGGATAGAGCGACATGCCGATCATGTCCCACTTGCCGCCGTTCTTCTTCAGCTCGTCGAAGAACCAGGTGTAGAGGCTCTTGTCGAAACCGTTGTCCAGATGGACGATGGCGACAGCCTGCGGGAAGACGCTCTTCACGGCATCATAGCCCGCATTGATGAAGGCGGCCAGATTGGCCCAGTTTTCCTTAAAGCTCACCTTGCGGTTACCATCATAGTCGATGGTGCTTTCGCCACTCCACGAGGCACCGCTGAGCGAGGCATCTTCGTCCCACAACATGCCCGGGCGTATCTCGTTGCCCACCTGCACCCACTTAGGTGTCACGCCTTTGGCCTTCAGGGCCTGCAAGGCTTCGGTGGTATGGTTCCTGATGGCTTCCTTCAGCTGGCCGAGGTCCATGTCCTTCCAGGCCACGGGCTTCACCTGCTTGCTGGGGTCAGCCCAGAAGTCGCTGTAGTGGAAGTCCACCATCACGTCCATGCCCAAGTCCTTGGCCCGTACGGCCTTCACGATCATATCTTCCACGTCGCACCATCCGCCGTACTTCGAAGGGTCGACCCACACGCGCAGGCGGATGGCATTGAGGCCGCATTCCTTCATCAGGGCGGTGCACTCTCGCTCCTGCCCAGCCGCATTGTAGAACTTATGTCCCTGGTTCTCCATCTCGGTCACCCAACTGATGTCAGCTCCGAGAGCAAACTCCAAATTCTCAGAACCACTTCCATTTTCTTCCTCATTTTCCCTAGGAGAATTGTTTGTACTACAAGACAAGAATAAGAAACAGGTTCCTATAAACAAACTCAAAAAAACAAGATGCTTCATGCTTATAATCTTTATAATGAAATAATCGCTTTCAAAGATAATAAATACAAACGATTCATGCAACAGTATTCGCTTTCCTCAGCTATCTGAAAAAACGAAAAGTCTATCCCCATTGTAAAAGCAGGTATCGCAATCGTTTGCGAAAATAGATAATCCGATAATTTTCAATCTATAAAACGAAATCAGTCAGTTCCTCTAATTTTGCAATAAAAATATAGCAAGCTATAGCCTTCCCCATTTGCAAGACAAAAAATATTGTCTACCTTTGGATGGAAAATACCTATACATATGAACAAGCCTCAAATCACCATTAAAGACATAGCACGCGCATTAAATGTTTCTCCATCGACCGTGTCACGAGCCTTAAAGAACAATCCTGACATCAGTCAGGAAACGCGCGACCTAATACATGCCTATGCACACAAACACAATTACAAACCCAACGCACAAGCTGTAAACCTGAGAGCCGGACGAAGTAATACCATTGGGGTCATTGTTCCACAAATGGTACATCACTTTTTCTCATGTGTACTTAGTGGTATTGAGCAAGCATCATCGGAAGCCGGATACAACATAATTGTTGCCCAAAGTAACGAATCATATGAACAGGAAGTAAAAATCGTCCATTCGTTTCTTGCCGCCCGCGTATGTGGAGTTATCGCTTCCTTAGCTAAAGAAACCTCCCATTATGAACATTATCAGGAACTGTTAGAAAACAATATTCCCATTGTGTTCTACGACCGCATTTGTACTGGCATCAAGACGGAACGAGTAGTAGTAGACGATTATGCAGGTTCTTTTGCCGCTGTAGAATACATGATACAAACAGGGTGTAAACGAATTTACTTCTATGGTGCCTCACCTCATCTTGAAATCACCAAAAACCGACGTAACGGTTATCTGGACGCCATGAAGAAATATAAGATACCGGTCGATGATTCCATGATTCTACTCTGTGACACAAGAGAACGGGCTATTGCCATCACTCCCGACCTATTGGAAAGCCCTGAGCGTCCAGACGGTTTCTTCGCGATCAATGACGAAACGGCAGCAGGTATTCTTTATGCCTGCAAGCTAGTTGGACTTAAGGTTCCTGACGAAGTATCTATCTGTGGATTTACCAACGGAGTTATAGCCCAAAGTACAGATCCCAAACTGACAACTGTAGAACAACATGGAGAAGAAGTCGGAAAAAGTGCCTTCAACATCCTTTACGAAAAATTAGAGGGAGAAGAAAAAAGCCCCAATAAAATCGTACGTACCAACTTAGTAGTTAGAGGCACAACTAAATGAAACAACATAAAAATGTAAAAACATAATAAGACCATGAAAGTAAAACCAGATTTAAGTTTTTGGAAGCTGTGGAACATCAGCTTCGGTTTTTTCGGCGTACAGATAGCCTATGCTTTACAAAGCGCAAATATCAGCCGTATATTTGCCACACTAGGGGCTGATCCCCATTCTTTAAGTTATTTCTGGATACTCCCCCCTTTGGCAGGTATCATAGTCCAACCGATTGTCGGAGCAGCCAGTGATCGTACGTGGACACGATTCGGACGGCGTATACCCTATCTATTCATCGGCTCACTCATAGCCGTGCTTGTGATGTGCCTGTTGCCTAACGCCGGCAGTTTTGGTATGAGCGTAAGTACTGCCATGATTTTTGGTCTCTTTGCCCTTATGTTTCTTGACACTTCTATCAACATGGCCATGCAGCCGTTCAAGATGATGGTAGGCGACATGGTAAACGAAAAACAAAAAGGCTTGGCCTATTCCATTCAGAGCTTCCTTTGCAATGCAGGAAGCCTCGTCGGCTATTTATTTCCTTTCTTTTTCGCTTGGATAGGAATCCAAAATACAGCCTCCTTGGGAGTTATTCCCGATTCTGTTATCTATTCTTTCTACATCGGAGCTGCTATCCTCATCCTATGTGTCATCTACACTTCGGTCAAGGTTAAGGAAATGCCTCCTAAAGAATATGCAGAATACCATGGCATCAGTGAAAAAGAAGAGAAGACAAACATGCTGAAACTTTTGATTAAAGCTCCCAAAACCTTCTGGACAGTTGGGCTGGTACAATTTTTCTGTTGGTTTGCTTTCATGTTTATGTGGACCTATACGAACGGTAGTATCGCAGCCAATGTTTTCGATGCTCCTACTGTAGAAAATGTAGTAAACGGTGTAAAGAAAGTATTACTCGACACAACGAGTCAGGAATATCAGGAAGCAGCCAACTGGGTCGGCGTGCTCTTTGCTGTCCAAGCCATTGGTTCTGTTCTGTGGGCTATCTGCATTCCTCTGTTCAAGAATCGCCGATTGGTATATTCACTCAGCCTCGTATTAGGTGGAATTGGATTTATTTCTACTTACTTCATCCACAGCCAGTACACTCTGTTTTTCTCATTTATCCTGATAGGTTGCGCATGGGCGGCCATGCTAGCTCTTCCCTTTACAATTCTCACCAATTCATTAAGTGGCAGTCATATGGGTACCTATTTAGGACTTTTCAATGGAACCATTTGCATTCCACAGATTGTGGCAGCCGCCTTAGGTGGTACGATTTTAGCCTTATTTACCCCCGAAGGTTGCCTGCCTCCCGAAATCAATATGCTTGTCACAGCTGGCATCATGTTGATAATCGGTGCAGCATTTGTCTACATTATCAAAGAAGGGAAGTCTGAATAAAGAAGAGAATACTTCCCTAGATTTTCTTATCAAAATATCACAGTCAGGAATTTCTTTTCTGAAATTCCTGACTGTGATATTCTTTTATCGACATAAATGTTTAACTTTACGGCGCAACCATAGAATACAGCACCATGAAAAAATACCTGAAAACAGATGAATGGAATATCATTGAAGATGAATTTCATGCAGATGACCTCCGAATGTCCGAAAGTATATTTAGTTTGGGAAATGGGCGATTCGGACAACGAGGTAACTTCGAGGAACCTTACAGTAGTGACAGCTATCAGGGCTCGTTCGTCGCAGGCATTCCCTTTCTTGACAAAACCCGTGTGGCTTGGTGGAAAAACGGATTTCCCCATTATTTTACACGCATTCCCAATGCCGCTAACTGGAGCAGCATACACTTACGTCTAATCGACGAAGAATTAGATCTGGCACAATGGGATGTAAATAGCTTCAATCGAAGGCTTGACATGTATAATGGCATTTCCTACCGAGATGTCAAAGTAACTTCTCCCAGAGGAAATTGCTTACACTTACATGCAGAACATTTAGTCAACATGGCCTACCCAGATCTTTGCTTAATCCGTTACAGTGTCACTTCACAAAACTATACCGGCAAACTATCTCTCCTTCCACTACTTGAAGCCAATCTGAACGACCATTCAGAATACACGGAAGAAAAAATATGGAATATACTAGACTCGGGAGTGATACAGGACTGCGCCTATTTGTGGACACAAACTCGAAGGGAAGATTCACAAGTATGCTATGCCATGACCTATCATTTTTACAAAAACAATAAAGAGACCAGCCTTAATCCTATACGCATCGAAAAAGGGAAACAAACAGGATTCAGTCTAGGAACCGACGTAAAACCTGGAGACACTGTGACGTTGTTGAAATATGTCATTATAGCTTCATCTCTCTATTATGAAAGGCAACATTTAGTAGAAACTTCCACCTGCATGGCTCGTAAAGCTAAAAGTGACGGATGGGAAGCACTTACAAAAGCACATCAGCAAGCATGGCATAAAATTTGGGATGAAACAGATGTCGTCATTCAAGGTGATCCAGAAGCACAACAAGGCATACGATACAACATTTTCCAACTTTACCAAACTTACCGAGGAGACGATCCGCGTCTGAATATTGCCCCCAAAGGTTTCACCGGTGAAAAATACGGAGGAAACACCTACTGGAATACCGAACTCTGCTGTGTCCCTTTTTTCTTGCTGGCTACGCCCCGAAGCATTGTAAAGAACTTACTGATGTATCGCTATAACCAACTACCTAAAGCAATTGAAAACGCCCATAAACTGGGATTTAAAGATGGAGCAGCACTTTTTCCTCAAGTAACCAATAACGGAGAAGAATGTCATAGTGAATGGGAAATTACTTTTGAAGAAATACACCGTAACAATATCATTGTTTATGCCATTCTACAATATGCAGCCATTACAGGATCCAACGAGTATATTTTAAAATATGGTCTGGAAGTAATGATAGCAATTTGCCGATTTTGGAGCCAAAGAGTCACATTCTCAAAGCCCAAACAACAATATGTCATTCTAGGAGTAACAGGCCCAGACGAATATCAAAACAATGTAGACAACAACTGGTATACCAATCTTTCTTGTGCCAGCAGCCTTAAAATGACACTATATTATTTAGATTTGGCTGCACAAAAATATCCAGAAGATTATACACGTATATGCAATCTTACCCACCTTGACTACGAAACTGAAACACCTCTTTGGCATAACATAGCCGAACAAATGTACTTACCAGAAGATAAAGACTTGGGCATTTTCGTACAAAATGATGGTTTTATGGACAAAACATTACAAAGTACAGAAACCATCCCAGCAGATGAACGGCCAATCAACCAACATTGGTCATGGGATCGTATACTACGTTCCTGTTATATTAAACAAAGTGATGTTTTACTGGGACTTTACTTATACTATCACAAATTTGATATAGAAACGATACGGCGTAATTTCAACTTCTATGAACCCATGACAGTACATGAGTCCTCACTTTCACCGCATATTCATGCGATACTTGCCGCACGTATTGGTGAAACAGAAAAAGCATATCAACTTTTTCTGCACGCTACCCGCCTAGATCTAGACGATTACAATAATGAAACGGCTGAAGGTCTACATATCACAAGCATGCCTGGTTCATGGCTCGCTATTGCCAAAGGATTCGGCGGAATGCAAACACAAAAAGGGAAATTGAAATTCGCACCAACTCTCCCTAATCAATGGAAGAAATATATATTTAAAACCAATTATCAAGGAAGAAAATTGCAGATAGAAATCGATCAGGAAATAAAAATTACTTTACTTTCTGGCCCTACTATAAAAATAACAGTCTACGAGGAAGAATACGAATTGGAAACAGGAAATACATTGCATATTCCCCGCATCCAATAATAACTTATTCTACCAATAAAAATAGAGGCGTGTCCAACTGTCTTCTTTCGAATTCACTCGACACACCTCTACATTTATATATTAATATCTAAAGATACACTTCCTTACTTTATAAGCATTACTCTTATCCTAAGAAAGAGATGAGCACACCGGCAGCCACGGCCGAACCGATGACACCCGAGATGTTGCTGGACATACAGTAGTTCAGCACGTGGTTCTTCGGGTCGTACTTCGTGGCAATCTCGTTGCACACGCGGCTTGCCATAGGCACGGCGCTCAAGCCCGTCGCACCAATCAGCGGATTGATCTTCTTCTTCGAGAAGAGGTTCACCAGCTTCACGAACAGGATACCGCCCGAGATGGACAGGGCAAAGGCCAGGAAACCTCCGGCTACGATGCCGATGGTCGTCCAGTTCAGGAAAGCCTCGCTCGTCATCGTGGCGCCCACACTGAGGCCCAAGAAGATGGTGGCGGCGTTCATGATGCTGTTGGCGGCGGCGTCGAACAGGCGGCTCGTGTCCGAACCGATTTCCTTGATGAGGTTACCGAACATCAGCATACCGATCAGAGGCACGGCCGTAGGCACAAACAGAGCCACGATGGTCGTCACGGCTATCGGGAAGATAATCTTCAATACGCGCAGGTTCTTGATTTCGGTCTTCGACGGATAGAGCTTCTCCTGCTCCTTCATGTTGATCATCAGCTCCTTCTTGGTGCAGAGCAGCTTCACAACCAGCGGGATGATGACCGGCACCAGAGCCATGTACGAGTAGGCCGCGATGGCGATGGGGCCCAGCAGGTGGGGAGCCAGCTTGATGGTGGTGAATATGGCCGTCGGGCCGTCGGCACCGCCGATGATACCCAAGGCGGCGGCTTCCTTAGGTGTGAAGTCCATCAGCACGGCGCAGAGCAGCACCATAAAGATACCCAGCTGGGCGGCCGCGCCGAAGATGGACAGGCGCAGGTTGCGGAGCATGGGGCCGAAGTCGGTCAGCGCACCCACACCCATGAAGATGACGGGCGGCAGGAAACCGGTCTTGATCAGCATGTAGTAGATGAAGTTCATCAGTCCCAGCTCGTGGGCAATCTCGTGGAGAGGCATCTCCCAGATGTTCTTCATCACCCCGTTCACCATCACCATACCGTTCTCGTCGGCCTGGATGACGCCCATTTCGCCGCCCGGAAAGTTGGCGATGAGCACACCGAAGGCGATGGGCACCAGCAGCAACGGCTCGTAGTGCTTCTTGATACCCAGGTAGAGCAGGATGAAGGCAATGGCATACATCACGAGGAACGACGGGTCGGCAATGATGTTGCTGAACGCCGTCATGTCATAGAGTTTTCCAAATATATCTTCCATTATCCTATCTTCATTAATACGTCGTCTTCTGATACTGAGTCACCCGGATTCTGGCAGATGGCGGTCACGGTGCCCTCCACGTCGCTACGGATGGCGTTGTAGGTCTTCATGGCCTCGATGTAGCACAGCAGGTCGCCCTTCTTCACGCGGTCGCCCACCTTGAGCGGTGTCTCCTGCGTGTTCTTGGTCAGGAAGAACTTGCCTTCCAGCGGAGCCACCACCGGCTCGCCTTCGCCCGAGGGAGCCACCTTCTCGGTAGCCGATGCGGGCAGGTCGATGTCGCCGTAGGCCACCGTCACGCGATAGGACTGTCCGTCCACCTGCACGGTCAGGGTCTTGGGTTTGGCGTCGTCGGCCGGAGCGTTGTTCTGCTCGGCGCGGCGCTTCTCCACATCGGCCAGGAAGTCTTCCTTGGCCTTACCGCTCTTGTAGGCCTCGTACTGGGCGGGGTGCATGGCATATTCGAAGAGTTCTTCGTCGTCCTCGCCCGTATCCCATTTCTTCTCCTTCATCATCTTGCGGTACTTGTCCAGGCAGTCGGGATAGTTGTCCTGCGGGTTGCCGGTGAAGAACTTGCGTCCCTCGCGTTCGGCCTTCTCCACGATTTCGGGAGCCAGCTCGCCCGGCAGCTTTCCGGCCTTGCCCAGAATCATGTCCCAGATGTCGTCGGCAATCATGCCCCAGCGCTCCTTGCCCTTCTCCATGGCGATGACGTTCATCATGGCCAGGTTCTTGACGTACTGGCTGAAGGGAGTCACCAAGGGAGGATAACCCACGCGCGGCCATACGTAAGCCACTTCGTTGAAGAGCTTGATGAGCAGCTCGTCCTGCTTCATGAAGGGCAGGTTGTGCTTGGCCTTGTATTTGTTGATGCTTTCGAGGTTCGTCTCCAGGTCGGCCATCAGCGAGCCCATCATGCCGCCCGGCAGACCCGGACCGATGAGCAGGGAGTTCATCAGACGGTTACGCGGCGAGATGTACAGGCCCAGGAAGTCGTCCATGAACTCCTGGATGAGGGCGCGCACCTTCATGTAGGCCTCCATGTTGATTTCGGGCACCTGATAGCCGGCGTCCTTCAGCATGGCCTGCACGCTGAGCAGGTCGGCGTGACCCGTACCCCACGACAACGGCTCCATGCCCACGTCGATGTAGTCGCATCCGGCTTCACAGACGGCCAGGATGCTGGCCATGTTGAAGCCGGGGCCCGCATGGCTGTGATACTGGATGGGGATGTCCTTAATCTGCTTGATGCCGGCCACAATCTTGCCCAGCGTCACGGGGCGTCCGATGCCCGCCATGTCCTTGATGCAGATTTCGTCGGCACCTGCCTCGATGAGCTGCTTGGCCATGTTGACGTAGTATTCCACCGTGTGTACCGGCGAGTGGGTGATGCAGAGCGAGCATTGCGAAATCATGCCGGCCTCGTGGGCATAGCCGATGGAGGGGATGATGTTGCGCACGTCGTTCAGTCCGCAGAACGTGCGGGTGATGTCAGTGCCCTGCGCCTTCTTTACCTTATAGAAGAGCTTGCGCACGTCGGCAGGCACGGGGCTCATGCGGAGGCCGTTCAGCGCACGGTCCAGCATGTGTGTCTGTATGCCGGCTTCATGGAAAGGTTTCGTCCAGGCACGCACGGCCTTATTCGGGTTTTCTCCAAAAAGCAGATTCACTTGTTCGAAGCCGCCGCCGTTGGTTTCCACACGGGCAAAGCAGCCCATCTCCACAATGGCGGGAGCCACCTTCACCAGCTGGTCAACGCGGGGAACATACTTACCGGCGCTCTGCCACATGTCCCTGAAGACCAAGCTGAACTTAATTTCTCTTTTCATCGTTGATTCTATTCTGTAAAAATATGAATAATGTGTTTTTTATCTCAGTTTCTCCACCTTCGTCACCTTGCCTTTGTCGTGTGTCACTACGGCAACCGCGGCACTGATGGCCGCCATGATGTTGGCCGGTATCGGAGCGGGACCTTCCTTCTTGGCAGCCACCGCCTCTTCGGGCGCATACTTGTTGACAAGTGCAATCATCGCCTTGCCTAAATAGATGACAATCAGCAGGATCGCAAACACGGTAGCCATGCCCACCACCATCAGCAGAAGTGCAATATTTAAATTTTCCATATCAATAATTTATAATCAATTACTTACATTCTGTAAAAAATTGCCCGAAATTACCAATAAATACTTATAGTATAAAGAAATATTGTGATAAAAGATGCTAAATAATAAGACAGAGAATAAACAAAAAGTTCACAAATTCTTCCATTCATATTTTTTCACAAAGTACACAAATATCATAAAAAATCACAAAAAGGAACATGGCTACAATTAAAATGAAAAATCTTCGAAAAATAAGCAGAATAATTTATGAAGAATAAAAAATAGTCAACCTCCACAAGGAGATACTTTCAGAAGATGCAACGCAGCGCAGTATGAGCATGTAACTCAGCACTTCTTGAGGGTGTCAGTCCGCACTTGCTGAGGACATGACGAAGCACTGCGTGGAGGCGTAACGAAGCACAGCATGGAAGAGATAGGGATTCGATAGGGATTCTCCCGGCGGGCATAAAAAACAAAGTCCCCCGCAACAGGATTGTTACGGAGGACTTCTGAAGAAAAACGGCGGCGACCTACTCTCCCACTGTTACGCAGT